>Ga0058701_10001158_pt1 | contig 18366 bp, 10 predicted proteins | sample AgamicOrMae_FD_97039 | JGI IMG/M metagenome (GOLD analysis project Ga0058701, IMG submission 97039) | Agave microbial communities from Guanajuato, Mexico - Or.Ma.e | ecosystem: Host-associated > Plants > Phyllosphere > Phylloplane/Leaf | place: Guanajuato, Mexico | collected 2012-06-04
CTCTTGCGTTCGGTCTCGACGCCGTTTTTTTTTTTTCTACGAAACAAGTACTCTTATTGCAGATCCTAAACGCCATGACAGATTTGGCTGAAATTTGGGTACCAGAACCTCAAAACAATTCTAAGAACAATGGTACTAATGTCACCCGGGGTCATATGGGTCAAATTCCAGTAATTCGATGTTTTGTCCAAAAATTTTACATGGTTGCATACGTAACCAAGGCTGGTTTTAAGTGCGTTTCACCTAACTGCACTGTCGCTCCGCTCGACTGAGCGACGGAACGTGGAACTCAAGAGGTGCAAAATCCAAGTTCTCAAATTTACAGTGTGGGCAAAGTAGACTAGGTATTGTAGGCATGGGCAAGGCAAAGCAGAAGCGGTGAAAGCTCTTCCAGAACGCGCCCCATTCCGTCCCGTACCGTCCCGCACGCGTATGCATCATGTCTTTACCGAGTCACGACTAGTTCCATCGCTTCATCAACAATACCGATAGTCTATTCCATAAGTCATTGATGAGAATCGCCACTCTGTGACTTTTCACGTGCACAACACTAACTCACTTCTTCTTGTCCCTCATTTATGTCTGTCAATATTTCATGTCTAATTGTTGGACGCGAATTTCAGATAACGTTCGCGGAGCTTATTGCGAGCAATTGCCAACAGGAGGCCAACAGAACCAAATAGATCGTCGGAACGGAAACCACGCCACGCTGCGGCGCCTAAAGACAGCCAGCGGCCCGTCAGCGCCTTGCTTATCATTTTGCTACTAGTGCGTACTGTACAACATAACCCCTATTACAGGTCCAAAACGACTTCCTGGAGGACTTTGAAGATGAGGACGTTTGCTGACAGGATTCTTGTCGTTCCACGTTTCCGCCCAGAGCTTTAGTTTAGGGAGAGTAAGTGACGGTGAATTGTTGTGTCTTGTGTCGGGTAGCTGTCATAAGCGCCAAAAACCACCAGCGCCAACGCCGCAAGCGCCAATCCGTAACCGCCAGACGAGAAAAGTCGCAAACGCCAAAGTTAACCGCAATACTAACCTCACCTAACCTTACTTAACCTAACTTAACCTAACCTAACTTAACCTAACCTAACTTAACCTGACCTAACTTAACCTAACGTAATTTAACCTAACCTAACTTCACCTAACCTAACGTATACGAACTTCGGAGTTTGCGACTTTTTTCGTTTGGTGCGGTTACGGACTGGCGCTTGCGGCGTTGGCGCTTGTAGATTTTGGCGCTATCGAATGCCCCTTTCTTGTGTCCAACGCATTAAACATTTAAAAAAAAAAATAAGGGAGTGTCTATTGACCGAATGCCCCATTTAGAATGTATTAGATTGAGTTCCGTGCGTTGAAGTCACCTTCCATTTAAAATGCATTAGGTTAGTTACGTAAAGTCTCCCTATATTAATGCATGTCGGGTAAATAGCAACACACAAAACTTAAATAGCTTTTTACAGTGATTCGCCTTCGCTTATACGTAAAATTTTATTCAGTTTCATATTTGGTTCGTTTTGCCTGGGTTCGGCATTGTCTTGTCAAAAAAGGATCCAAAATTCATCTGTAAAGAGTAATTTTGTACGTAGAAGAAAATGTTCTTCAAAAAAGAGGCACTTATATGAACACATGTTAGGTAACGATGATGCATATTATCTGTTGTCAACTAGGATTCATTAAGAATATGGTGCAGGTTAGGTTATGTCAAGCAGTGTTACGTTATGTCAGGATTGTCTTATAAAGTTTGTATTATATCGGTTTTGTAAGGCTTGCACAGGTCATGTCAGGCTTGTACAGGTCATGTCAGGCTTGTATAGATCATGTCACGCTTGTATAGGTTGTCAGGCTTGTATAGGTTATGTCAGGCTTGCATAGGTTAAGTCAGGCTTGTATAGGTTAGGTAATATCAGGTTAAATTAAAGTGGAACGCAGTTTGGGTAGCTCAGAAGAACGTTATAGCATGTTAAGATTAGTAGTATTAAGCCAGGTCATGTTACACCAGGTGAGGTCAAACTTTCTGCGTCGACACAAGCGGTGGGTAGTGATCCTCCCACGCGTAAAAGTCTCTGGTCATCTGGGCAGCCATAAAGAAAAAAAAATCGCCGCTTAAAGAGAGATGATTGCGAGCGAATGGGGCGCCAGGGATGAGTGAAATGGAGCACGGCAAAGCACGGAACAGTAGTCGCTCTGATCCCGCATAGTCTACAGCAGGGCTGCGAGGAGAGGCTGTTAGTTATGCTGATGAAACCGCGGACAGCGGTGCTCTACATGCAACTGAATTAATGGTAATATTTGCACCGGCTAGTTGCGCGGCGGCGGGGCGGCGGGGAACTCTGGTCCAGGCGCATCTCAAGACTGCTACATTTACGACGGGTACCGTTGCCCTGGATGTTTAAGCGCTGCACGACCTCCCCCAGGCGGGTCACGGATAGAGCTCGCCGACGCCGCCACCGCCGCACCAGCTCACACATAACTCAGCTGTGGTGCGGACTCGGTGCGCATCGCTAGGGACCCCGTACTGCGGCGGATGCCGCCAATGCCGACAACGGGACCGATTCACCTGTAAACTGCGCCGACGACGGTGTCCTCAAAGGACTCTTCTTCGGAGAGATTATTAGCGTCAACTGGAAAGTGATGAACCAGAACGTTTAAGACAAGCTCGAGCCTCAGTCTAAATGATTTCGCTGAGGAAATAGTTCTGCATTAAATTAGTATCTGAAATTAATCTAAAATTGTTCCTTTTTTGGTTATTTTCTGATAATTTTGAATGTCTTGTTTCACTCATTCGTGTCCGGGTAACGCTGAAGAGGCCTGCGTTTTAAAAGGTCTACCTTTTTACTGGTTAAAATTTTTGAAGAATCGTATTTTGCTGACCGGATTTGATGCTTTTTTTCGTGGTTGCAGAGAACTACCTTTGAGCTTATTGTGGTCAGATTTCCTCTTACTACTAATAAGACCCGCCTGGAATGTAAATTGTTCGAGCAGGAACGCACCTTTAAATACTACGCGCACAAAAACATTAGATTTCAGTGACGATTTTTTTTTTCCAGACAAAATTTTGATATCGGAAACATAGCGTTGAATTTATTGCACAGTAAATGTAAAATACTCATAAAGAGAAATAGCTGTCTCATTTTTTCTCCTTTTAAGCTTTAGTAAATTGGGAAACATAACTATTATTCAGACTGTGAAAATAAGTATCCTTAAAATATATACCCAATCATCATCATCAAAGAAATCTTGGGCATCTCTAACAAAGAACATTGCTATCCGGTGTTTCAATAAAGTACTATAATATTCAAGAGAAAAATAGCGCTTTTTAAAAATTTGAATTATTTAGTACAAAATAGTCTCAGTTATACGTCTCTCAGTTGTAAGTCCCTCTCGTTTGCACGTCCAATTGGTATAGTCTCACCCAGAATGTTTTACATGGCGTTTATATGGAGGATTATTTTCATTTGTACGTCCCTCTCAGACTACGTCCGAATTTGTGAGTCCTGACTTAGACGTATAACCGAGAGTCCTCTGTACAGTAGAGTCTCAGGTATACGTCTCTCAGTTGTAAGTCCCTCTCGTTTGCACGTCCAATTGGTATAGTCTCACCCAGAATGCTTTACATGGCGTTTATACGGAAGATTATTTTCATTTGTACGTCCCTCTAAGGCTACGTCCGAATTTGTGAGTCCCGACTTAGACGTATAACCGAGAGTCCTCTGTATCGGTTTTCAAAATGTTTAAATACGTATTCTACACAAACGCGGAAGGATACTAATTGTGGGAATGTCCCAAAGCTTGCGTCATGGCTGCTAAGCCACAAGAGAGGCCCTTTTTCAGCGTAGGAAGAGGTGAGCCGAGTTGCACTGCTGACATATAAATAAAGACTCGTCCGTTCTCGGTCCGTTCAGTAAGCGGATCTGGCGACGAACGCAGCACAGCGGAGTGCGTGGGCCGAAGCCCCGTCCGTCAAACCGCAACTCCCTTTTTTCACAAAAGAAATAATGATGAAAATGCCGTCCTGATTTCTCATTTGGAGGCCCACTCCTCAAATTAATCCGCAATTCAATTTGCGTGGCCGGCCGGCCGCCAAGACGATGCTGACGAAAAGACTTTTCATCAAATTAATTTTGCCGAGTCCCGGAATCGGGTTAAACGATTTTTAACCTACTTATGTCTGCAGCTTTACGTGAAATCACCTCGTTGAGGAGCCGTTCATTTGCGAGTCTTTTGTTTCCCACGAGAAGAAAACAATCATGAGCTGTACCTGTCGACGATTTTTGGCAAGATTGGATGCTACCGAAGAGGAACTGCTCTTATGACAAGATTCGTTGCAGGAAAAGTAAGAAATGATTGCTTTCCTTACAAGAAATACGGAAACTATAAGAATATGGCCTTGTAAGATCTGCAAAGAACAGTTCTTTCAAGCGGTAAACAACGGTTCGCCAGAATTGGAGATTTCTGTGGAAATCACAACCCTTTTTTCCAGTTTATTTCAAAGAAACGCGGTGTTTTAAACTTCACCAAAAAAAGAAAGAAAATAAAAAAGAAAGAAAAAACTACCAAACAAGGAAGAAAATAAAAAAAGAAAGAAAAAACTTGATATAAAGTATGAGGTCTACAAATGTCTCAGACACCCACTGTTTTTCCGAAGGAAAAGAATATAGAGAATAATTCCAAAAACGAAGTGGCTATTCGCCCGCCTGCCTCATATAAAATGTATTAGGTTGGGTTTCATGCGTTCAAGTTACCTTTCATTTAAAACGCATTACGTGCGTTCAAGTCTCCTTGTGTTTGCGCCAACGGGCGAATAGCCACGACATAATGAAAAAATCGGCGTTGGAAAAGTTATGCATGAAAATGCTGTTAAAAAATGTAAAATTTCTTTTATAAGTGAATTTCTAAAGCTCAGATGGGCGATTATAAAAGCGATTCAAAGGAAATTCGTTCGGTGGTACATGAAAGAATAGGTTTGACAAACAACGTTTCAGTGAAATGGAAAAATTTCTTTCAAACCCATTTCGTAGGGTACAATTAATCTTCTCTCGGTTGAGAAAACCTCTCATGCACTTTCAACTTTTCTTTTCTCTCTCAACTAGATGGAAAAAAAAGCGTCTGCTACAACATCGAATTAGGCTACCTTTATAGCATGTTCATGTTCACACGATTAGTGAACAGGTTACTTCGTAGCGGCGTGCACCCTCGCGCGCTCAAGTCGCCTATACCCACTAACCCGATTAATGCAACTACGAATCAAGATCATTTACAGCGAAGAAAATCTTTCGTCCCTGATTAACCTAGCATCGTCTCTGTCCGAGGTGTAATATATTAGCCGCTAGGATCACATCGCCAGCTCATTAGGCAATGGTTCGCTGGAAGGAAATGATCTCTTCGTCTGGCAACAGGTGCCAAATGGGGCTTCATAGGTCTGTCTCACTTGTCACTGGCCAGGTCGTGCCGCTTCCCAATTAATGAGGGTGAAAACCTTTCGCATCCTCTTCTAATACGAGGAAGCTCCGGCAAAAATGCTTCATTAGACAAAGATGGAAGATTTGAGGGACAAGCAACGGGCGTTAGACTATGAGCGAGTCTGGAACGGTTTTCTATAAGATACAGCTTAACAACTGGGGCAAAAACAACACTAAATCTGGTTTTGGCGCAGCAAGTGGTGGTTAGAGGCCTATACTGTTATGGTAGTTAAGTACCAGTAATAAGAGTGATACCTATTTAATCGAAATATACCTACTTGGGTGAGAGTAAGTGACGTGTGAAGCGAAAACAGGAATAACACGATTTCTGGTTACTAGTATAGATTATTGTCAGGTTTACGGACTTTTATGTTTACAGTTTTTGTAGTAAGTAATTAAGTATGTTGAAGTTGGGATAGTTAAGTTCAAGTTCGGTATGAGCAGGAAACGGAGTGTACTTGGGATAGTTTTCAAGATGCACCGTTAACATAAAACCCCCGTTTTGGGAATGCTATGTTTCGTGTGTGAAACCAAAACGGGGGTGTCACGTACTTAGGTAATTTTTCAAGATAGACCCAAGTTCAGCCACATTATTCAAAAGGTCTCGGCGTAAGCTTTCAGTTTATGTGGCTGAACATAGATCTATCTTGAAAAATTACCAAAGTACGTACCTGCCCCGTTTTGGTTTCACACCCAAAACTAATATAGGATTCCCCGAAACGGGAGTTTTGTTTTTACTGTGTGGGTGTAGCTATTGACCGACATGCATTTAGATTGAGACACTTCAAAACCCGACATATGACAAGAACGCAGTTAAATGGGGGAGACTTCAACGCACGCGAAAAGGATTGAATGTAGACCATCGGGTGAATAGACAGTCCGTTTCAAGACTGACCAATCAAGAGACATATCAAACGTGGACGCTCGACGAGAGCCATCTAATGGTGGGTCTACTGACAACGAATCGGTATTCGTCATATACCCCAAACAAGGCGACTTCTACAGAGTTATTTTTCTTAGTGTAGAGGACTACTCAGAGATCGGACTTTTCCATCGACTAAGGAGTCTGGCCACGTGCAAATAAACACCTGCATTGGGTGGGTTCCTGGGGGGTGTTGGACCCAGGGGGTACTAGACCAACAGATGGCACGCGACTGCGGATTCGGCATGCCCCCTCCCCTCTCCTTCCCATTACCGCTAGCGGATAATTAACTATGGGGCGGCAGGTATCGTACGGAATGGAAGGTGTTGTCTGGTCAGCCGCAAGTCACGGCAACCTGTTTGAAAACATCAATACCTGCGCTGCGCCAAGCTGCGTTGCGCTGAGCTGTGGTCGCAAGCGCCCCAAGGTCACACAAGTGAGTCATCTCAACAATGCTCAGGCCGGGTTATTGTCATTGCAGTCCACGGATTAGTCTGATGGGAGTCGAGGGTTGAAACAATCGATAGCGGAGCCTTTGAGAAATGGCCTACACAGGAGAGACATAATGGGAAATCCATCTCTACAAGGCGGTAGATTATATCGTTGGACACCTTCAGGAATCACGGCTCGGATCGCTGACGCACTTTGTACAAGGAGAATTAAACGAGAGTGAAATCAAAGAGTCCGGTGATTACTCAAAAATGTTTGAACTTTCGATGTTCCCGAGGAAAACGGTGAGGTTTCTAAAGAAAATTCTCGGACGCGGAGGAAAAAGGGTGGGTGTTCTTGATGGAGGTTAGGTAACGTTCGGTTAGGTTGGGTGTGGATAGACTGGGTTGGCTACGGTTATAATCAATATCAGTCGAAGATGCAATGTCTTTTCGAAGTTCTCATCCTCCAGGAATACCAGTTAAAGTTTTTTTTTTCCTTGAAGGAAACACAGTACAAAGGGAACACCTGTTTCAGGGAATTTTACACCTGTTTTGGGTATGGAACTAAAACGGAGGTAGTGCGCATTTTCGTCAATTTAAGATAGACCTATGTTTAGTCACCTCATTCAAAAGGTCTCGGTGAGAGCTTTCCATTGATGTGGCTGAACATAGGTCTATCTTTAAAATTAATCAAAATACGTACTACCCCCGTTTTAGTTTTATACCCAAAACACGTATAGCATTCCCTAAAATGGGTATTTTGTTTTTACTGTGAAGAACCCCGCAAATCTCATAAAAGACATCTCTGTCAGATTTTTATTAAAATAAAATGTTGGGTGCTCTACTCTAGAATATTTTGAACGCAAATCCAAGACGCTAACCGCTTACATAATTATTAGCGTCGCGATGGACGCATTCAGCGCCACCTGTCGGATGAAATCGCGCACGAGACTGAGTCTGTTCCAAGGGCCGGTCGAAGGTACAGGGAGAGCGGGGGAAGGAAGGGCAGAATCATCTGCATTGATACAACTCCAATACGACAAAAACATTAACAAAATAGGCGGCGTGGTAGCACTAGCTGAAGCCCTTTGGCTCTTTGTTTACATTTTTTAGTATTGTAGAGGTTGTAGCATACAGCAGATGATTACCCCTTTCCTTCAACCTTTCCCTCCACCTCCGCTCGACCTTGTGAGCTGGCACACTGTGTCCTGCCTGCGCTGTCACATCAGCGGGGAATGCGTCAAGTTAGGCAACTCGTGAGTTCATTGGCAGCACTAATAATTAATTGAACAGGTCGTGCTTTGGATTGTGATGAGGATTACCTGAAGCACCCACTATTAAAAAAGAAAAAAAACATTTTTTACGGGATTTCCGCAGGGCTCTTTTCAAGGCGTGAAATCAGCTTGAAGTAGCATTTGACATTTTCCAGATATCACAACTTAAACGAGTTTTCCAGACTCGAGGTGAAACCGCATTAATAACGATCTGCATTATACGGTTGGTCGGATAGTTGGAATAAAATTTGGTGACAAGCTTAAAATTAGGTCAGTAGGTCAACTAACAAAGACGTGTATTCTCCTTTGACAAGGCGCCGCCGCGCAGCCGCGCCGCACATCCGCCACCAGATAAATATGGCGTCGAGCCTACCTGACACCGGGTAGAAGCAGACATCACGATGGCCATCTAGAAGTGGATCGACTCTTGTGATCGCTAAAACCATGTCTTGTCACCTGCGGTCGATGCCTTCTTGATGACGCCTTCACGGAAACACTTAGCGACTCGGTTTAGCGCTGAAACACGTCGATAGAGCAACATCGGTCAACCGGCGAAGACGATCGACGGGTGCGACGGAGAACGACAACACAGGTCACGCCGACAACGTGAGACAGATACTAGAGTCCTATATGATTATGAACTCCAGTAAATACCAGCCAAATTGAACACAGCGAAGAGTCATTCGAGCTAAATTGCTTGTCATGCACATAAATGTATCTTAATTTTGATGCAGCTCTAAGGTAACCTCTTTTCTCGGCTTCTTGAAACAGGATAGATTTTGGATTGTGATTCTAAATCGGCCAAGGTATCCTGAGGTATCCTCATTTTATGTATCTATTTTCGTCCTAAGTCGCTGTGCGGAAAACGACACGAATAACTTCTACCCGAAGTATGTTTCATTAATTGATGGCACTTGAAACTAGGTTAGGTTATACTAGATGATGAGAAAGTAAAATAGGTTTAAACTATGGCCGAAGTACTTCCGTGTTCGAGGACTGACTTCCTACATCTCGTCAACTATTTACTTTTAACAAAGAGTCGGGTCCCGTAGAATGAGATATAATCTCGGTACAGAAAACCATCCATCTACGAATCGTGAAATAAAAAGACCCCATTTTGCAAGCGGTTGATGGTCGCGGCGATGTATCATCGCGCTCGTGTCAATGGAAACTTTCATAGCAATTTCACTTTGAATAGTCATCTAGCTAAACAATTGATAGAGCGTCTATGATCGATATATGCGGCTGGCACAGCCCACACACTAGTCTGTTCTGTCTGTTCTGCAACCTGCTCAGCTCACAAAACGGGGAGTTGCCGAGTTGCACACCACAAAATTTCCTAACCTCACTTTCTGCCGCGCCATTGTCTCAGGAGATCTTCCCGATAGAAACTTTTTGATGGAAGGGCGACGTGGGATTCGGGATGTCAACTGATTTGGTAAGGTTTATTAGCAGCTCTTTCTTAACGAACGCGTTTGTGCTTCGTGGATTTTAGGTTAGGATTAAGGAAAAAGAAAAAGAATAAGCGTACACCCTCGCGTGTGCCCGTTACACGGCGCGTGGATTTAACCTATTTTCAACATAATTAAGAGAGCTATTCTTCCATTTTTACGTTTTCAATTTATTTTCCAATATCCTATTGTCCACATTCACCTCTGACCTATCGATATGGTTTCTCTATCTATGTACGTTCCATACATCCATTTGTCCACAAATTCTGTCCAGATGCGTCTAGAACCCTGCCCCAAGTCATATGTCCAGCTGTCCATGCAAAAAGGCCTTATCGGCCTGACCAGAGTCTGATCAGATTTTGATTAGGCACTGATCAGGCACTGATCAAATGTCCGAAAAACTGATCAGAGACTGATCAGTTTATCGGACATCTGGTCAGTGCCTGACCACACATTTTCGCACGGGTGTCCAGATATCATTACCCCGTTTTGTCAACACTCTGTCCGAATTTGGATATCTGTCTAGATGCCCTTAAAAGTCTCTATCCGATGGATAGCACGGTTACATTAGACTATACATTTATATAAAGCAATCATAGGAATCTGTTATGAATTCAACGAGGGCCAAAGAAAAAGTTTAACTTAAAACGTAACTTACTAAAAGAAAATACATATATTATTTTGAACATTCTGTCACCTAAAAGGAGGGGGTGGTAAGGAGAGGGACCTATGTAATAAGTACGGTACGACTTTTCGCTATTTTTTAATTGCACGATATAATCTGGTGAGAGACTATAAAAAAAAAATCTGCGAGTTATTTGAGCAGATAATAAATCACAAAGCTTACGAACCACGAAGAAGAGGTTCTTAATCATAAAATGCTCCGCACAAACAAGTTTAACAGCGACGCTGTACAATATATTTTTACAAGTAATATAATTGTACTTTGATTATCGTCTGCAGATCAAAGACCGAATCTAAGGTACGGTCAAACCTCGTCAGTGTGGCCATTCTCCACTTCATTAAATAGCTTTCCTTTTAAGGGTTCAGCAAAAATTTCAATGCAATTTTGAAAAAGATTAATTAAACCGAAGAAAAACGTCTAGATACACAAGTTCTTTAACTTTTAAGTGCCGGTGAATTTATAGCTTATCAATGGTTTGTGGGCAAAATAAAAGAAGTCTCGAATTATGAATGCTTTCATCTGCGATCGAATGATAATCCCGATGTAGTTTTTTTTTTTCTGTGTCCAAACACGTCGTCTAAAGGGCTCTACAAGATAAATAAGTAGTCAAAGTTCTATACCATACACACGGAAAAGCTACAACCGGGTTTAGGATTGTGACGCTCAAGCTGGAAGATCTTCACTTGCCATTTTCTTTTTTTTTTTTCTTTTTCCGATTCGCATTTGCAGCGACGTCCAACAATTACAAATCCTTGTTACGCATGCTACAATCGAAAGCAAAACGCCCATCGATCAAAAACCGATGAAATTATTGGAAGGATGTTCTCCGTGATCAAAGTACCTGAAGTATGATTGATTTTAATAATTGAGGGGGGCGTTAATAAGGCTAGTTTAGGTTAGGTTACGGTTGATTACGTAAAACTTGGGCAGTCTTTTAAGGTCGCGCTTTTGTCAAGATGATACCCAGTCGGAATACTTCCGCGTTGGAAAACGCCAGGCACTTCAAAGTAATAAAAGTGATGATGATGATAACTAAGGTAAAGTAACCTTCCTCACAATGCACCCTTATTTTAGGCATTTTCTACCTCTTCTGTTCTCTTCTTGTTTAATATTTTATTGCGTTATGAGCATAAACGATATACAACCGTGTAGGTAAGATTATAAACCCTGTAAGTGGGCCACAAAAGTCGTGACCCTTGCTTCCATAAGAAATACATGGAAGGAATGGTCATTACTTTTGTGGCCCACTGTACTTCCCTCCGATACCAAGTTTTGGCTTAAAAGATTTAACACAAGATGTACAAAATGTTTGCCTACCTTTAAAAACTTTTTTTTTCCAGGTCATACAAACGAGGTCTATCCGTACACTAATAACTTTGCACCTACCGAACTACGCGCATCATTTCGGAGGAGATTTTAAAAATCACAGTTGTGTCCATCACACCAGTTCCTCTAGCACCATCACCACAGAAAACGAAAAAAAAACTCACTGGATTTTAAAAAAGCGGTCTTTTATAACTATCTCGGAGTTCTTTCTGAGGGGCTACCGCCTGTGGCGTCGGCCATCTTCTGCTGGCGCCAAAATTCCTGACGGGTCCGCAAGTATTCAACGCAGGCCTCCGCCTGGGAAGACACCGCTGCCGTGCGATTATCCCGATGCGCGACGCGCAGGTCTGCCAACACACAACACATTCATTTGCATTTCGTTAATTTGGCAAGGCGACGTAATTTCTACGATTTAATCGATTAGCGCGGAATATTTCCAGCCCATCTTCGCAACAAAGTTGCGCGTATATATTTGAACATAATGGTATTCCTCGTCGAAGAAGGAATTTTAAAACGCCGCAGATAAAAGATTTTCGCTCAGATTTCGAAGAAGCCTTTATATTTTAGTTGAAAAATTTGGGCGATATTTTTAAATAATTTGTATGTTTAAATTCACAAAGAGCTTAACATTTTCTTGTCTTAAACATACTCACGAATTTTGGGAATATTTGTCGTAATAAAGAGTTTTTGAAGAATAATAACGAGTGTGCAGTTCACTCCACAGCTAAAATTCTGCGCGTCGGTCGACGGACGATGATAGGTTGGTTCGATATTTCATGAAAGACTATATCAGTTCCCAAACCTCAGTTTTAATAACCCACTACCGCCGAGCGATGCCGTTCGGAAACAGAAAAATTATTTTGGATGATCTTTTCAATTCAGTATTATTAAAATTCGAAAAATATCACTCCTCTGGAAACCTGAAATTTAATCATTTGGGCATTTTCCAAAGCTTTAAATTGCGTGTTGTAGCGGAAAAAATCTTCCAATTTCTCGTAAGCTTTTCACTCCAAATACTTTGGAATGTTATGGGTTAAACTGTACTAGTTCGACGAGCGTTCGAAATGTTGTTTTTCGTTGCAAATATCTCATTTATTATTTGTCTCAAATGAAAGACAATGACGGAACATTTTTTCTGGCCCCCGGAATACGTTCTCCATGAACTCTTAAATCACACGAAAAACGATCACATATTAAGAGCTGAAAAGGGGGATTTTATGCTCTTGAAACTGGTCTTCTTTAAAACTCGGCTTTCCAAACTGGTCGATTCTTTCACGGAGGTGCCGAGTTTGGCTGTTTGGGTATTTTTCGTAAGGTAATTTTAGGCAAGGCTACGTCGTCATACTAAAATTGGATAGCCTTATCTCAGACTGAAAACGTTCAGGTTCGACAGATTTTATGGTGGCCATGCCCAGCCATAGATCATTTTTACCCGGATGTCTACATTAGTTGTATTTACCTGGATGCTTGAGTAACTGCTCAAGGTATTCCCTATCGACGGCAAGACTGCCGTGGTTCTTCTTGGCGGGCTTGGGGGACGCCGCGTCGATCCTGGAGGCAGCGGAGTGGGTCAGGGCGACGGCGACTGGGTCGAGCGGGATGGCCGGCGCCGGGGTGCTGCTCCGGGTCGCCGAGGAAGACGTCGTGGACGTGGTCGTCAACAGATGCTCCCTGCCGATAGTGTTCTCGATCGCCTCCTGCGCCTTCTGGACGCCCAGCCGGAACATGGTCATTTCTGGGCGCAGCCGCAGACCGCGATGGTAGAACATGAGGCTGTGCTCGAAGTCGCCCAGATGGTACAGCGCTTCCGCCTTTTGGAACATCCCTGCCGACAAATCTGGGTTAATTTCACTTCCGTAAAGGCGGCCGGGTAGGGCCGCGACAACGACGCCCGCTTGCAACAGCCTACACACAGAGTATTGGAGTACACACAGGAAAGTTCGACCTAGGAACAAGCCATCATGTGCCTGAGCGGTCACGTGCAAACGCTCATCTTTTTAGGAACCAACAGTTGTCCTGCAAAAAGTTCTACATCTTAACCCATTACAGCCCAAAGTAATTAGACTGAAATTTAGCTTAAGAGAGGTTCAAAGGATTTTTCTCATTAAATTATGCAATTTCAAGCTTCAGAAAATGCCTAAATTATTATATTTCAGGTTTCCAGAGAAGTGATATTTTTTAAATTGTAACAATACTGAACTAAAAAGATCCTCTAAAATAAATGTTTCTGTTTCCGAACGGCAACGCTGGGCGGTTGTGGGTTAAACACCGAACTGAACTCCGATTCCTTTGCATTTTGATTTGATGGTCGCTGCTGCATTCGTCGACGCGGAAAGTTTGACCTCGCCTGACTTATCCGAGCCTGTTAACTCAAGTTAACCTTGTCTACCTATCCTGTGTCTGACTTAAAGCAAATTCACCCAACAATCTTGACCAAAACTAATCAGCTTTCAGAATCGAGTTAGCAGAATTAATACAATGGTCACGGAAGTTTCCTTAGATCTGCCGCGGGGATTTCAAATTTGGATCTTGTGTTGAGAGGGATTTGCATCCAAGGTCTCTCAGACCCCATGGGTTCTAGTGAAGCGAAATTAAAGTATATCAACTACTGGGAGGAATTCGGCATCAAGATATCCAATATACGTATCTAATGCTGAAGATATCCAATATACGTATCTAATGGTGTTCAAAGTCAATTTTTTGGACTACTTTCTGGGTTTTACACTGTAAACCCGTGGGAAGAATTTTGTTGCGTATGAATTTCAACGATAATTCTGTAGGCTCTCCATAGATTACTGAATGAAGACCAGAGCCAAGTAGATGCAAATTTAACCTCGTTTAGGGCTACTTTCACTGATTTACCCCATTCGGTGAGGTTCACTGCCATGCAAAAAGGTTAAACTAATTGTGGTTGAAAGTCGAATTTGGTGTTAAAAAGTTGCATATCAAATTCACCCTATTTTTTGGAGTTAAATTAACCCCAAGGACTTAGAGTGTACATTCAAGTCTAACTTCATTTTGCGTAATTTTTTGGGTAACGAATAACAAAGGTTTTGCGGAGCTCTCCTTAAGGGTAGATTATTATGAAAGCGATAATTGTGAAAATTGTTCCTGTACCTACAAGCTATCGAATAATTCAAGGCACAAAAAAAAAACTAAATAAAGTTAAGCGGCTAGCAACTATCGTAAAGTCATTTTTAAAATCCTTTTTCTAGTGACAGTATAAATATAAGAGAAAAGCCATCTCAATTGAAGAGGAAATGCCATGTTATGATAATAACTAAAAATGGAGAAATTTTTTGTTATATAGAAATCTCTTTCCTCGCATTTCTTGGAATTCTGCCCGCTACCTATCCATATCGACATTTCTATCACACCAGCGTAGCGCAGCTCTGAAATCTTTATCTGATATTGAAAGAAAGCGTCAATATTTATCCGGAACATTGTTGGAGTGTATAAAGAGGAGCGGAAAAGCTTGCACGCACACTTTCGCTCACTTCCGTGGACAAGGGGGCGGGAGGCCAACGGCGATTTATGGTTCTGCACAAACTGATCAGCAGAAACGAGTAAAAACTATATCCGCGAGGTAGGCTAGCCCAGCCGCGCTGGTTATTTCGCAGGGCTAGTCGTGCCATTCGCTAATTAATTCGTTTGATCGATGCGAGCTCACCTCGGATGAACGTTTTATCCTGTCTGAGCGATGTTTCTGCATCTGCCAAGGCTCTGTCCGGCTGGCCGAGCAGAAGGTAACATCGGCTGCGGGCCACCAAGGCACTGCGGTCATCGGGGTTCAGCTGAAGTGCCTGCGAACAACACCACAGGTTACCACTCACTCTCTGAACAACTTCAAGTCCGACCTGAGAGTTCTCCCACAGCAACCAAACCTAAACTACGAAAACCTAAGCACTGCTAAGCAGAATACGCTGGAGTTAACATTATCTAACCTACTATACACTAATCTAGTCTCAACTTCATTCACCATACATTAAGACCCTACGATAAAGTCAACTTTAAAATCGTTTGGGAGAGCTTTGGAATCGAACAAAACCCTTGTAGGAGATTTAGAAATTTACCCATAATAGCCCAGAGTATTTGGAGTGAAATTAAGCTTGAGAGAAATTGGAAGGATTTCTACTATAAACCCAAAACCGCCCAAAGTATTTGGAAAGAAATTTAGCTTAAGAGGAATTGGAAGAATTTTTTCCCGATGAAGTATGCAATTTTAAGCTTTGAAAAATGCCCAAATTATTAAATTTCAGGTTTCCAGGGGGGTGATATTTTTTTGAATTCTGACAATACTGAACTGAAAAGATCCCCTAAAATATTTTCTTCTGTTTCCGAATGGCATCGCTGGGCGGTAGTGGGTTAAAATACGCAATTTTAAGTTTGGGAAAATGCTTAAATTATTTAATTTCAGGCTTCCAGAGGGGTGATATCTTTTAAATTTTGACAAGGTCCTCTGAAATATTTTTGTTTGTTTCTGAACGGTATCGCTGGGCGGAAGTGGTTTAACAAGGGGAGTAGATGAGTTACTATAATGTACGAAGAATTGAGAATTCATCAAACCGTTTCAAGTCCGCGGTTATTTTTTCCGACGAGGAGGTGTGGGATATCATTTCTGGCGTTCGAATTCATCGGTATCCCGCAACACTTGGGGATTCGAGACAGAACAGGCGGGTTTGCTGTTATGGATCCACCAACGACTGAAGTACGAGAAATTTAATTGAAAGGGCTGGCTCTGCTGGCAGATGGGGAACACGATAACCGTTAGCCATTCTGTGTTACGCAGTTTCGCTGCATCTCCGCAACGAAGAGCGACAGCATCGGGTCCATCGTCTTTTGGTTGCACGGTCTAAAAGGTTTTGTTATACCAACAAAATCATTTTTTTAAAACGGGGATAACAAAAATATTTTGTTACACTAACAAAATGTTTAGTTCTATCAACAAAACGTTTGGTTGCTGCAGCAAAATTTTTGGTTGCAGCAACACAAAATTTATTTGTTGTCCCTAATTTTGTTGCCGTAACAAAACCATTTTTTTCCGTGTGGTATTTGCAGGGACGGCGTCAGACCTCTTGACAAGCAATTCAGATGGCGCCGGACGTAGAATTTTTAACAATAAAGGGTGCTTTCTTCCCATGCTTTCGAAGCGTTTACATAATTGTAAAGAGTGCATCTCATGGCCAAGAAGGTTTCATACGGTCGGCACAGGGCGTAGAATTTTTAACCATAAAGGGTGCTTTCTTCCTATGCTTTCAAAGCGTTTACATAATGATAGGACCATTGTTCGCCTCCTGGTGGTCCCAGGGTACTTCTCATGGTCCAAGAAGGTTTCATATGGTCCGCACAGGGTGTAGAATTTTTAACAATAAAGGGTGCTTTCTCCCTATGCTTTTGAAGCGTTTACATAATTACAAATTAGGATAGGCCCTCCGTACGCCTCCTAGTGGTCCCAGAGTGCTTCTCATGGCCCAAGAAGGTTTCATACGGTCCGCACAGGGCGTAGAATTTTTAACTATAAAGGGTGCTTTCTCCCTACGCTTTCGGAGCGTTTACGTAATTATAAATTATGATAGGATTTATGTACGCCTCCTGATGGTCCCAGAGTGCTTCTCATGGCCTAAGAAAGTTTCATACGGTCCTCACACTATCTTGTGACCTAAGAAGCTTTATCGAAAACATATGTCTTCTATATGGCCCAAGAGAGTTTTAGAACACAGGGGGTTTCCATGGAGCAGTCAGGCTTACTACAACCTAAGAGGAACTTCTATTGCCTATAGAAGCGTTCTCATGGCATAGACACCCGAGCAGGGTGACCTACTGGAGCGCACCTCCGCATATGTACAGTTAGAGGACGGGTTGATGGCCAAAATAACGAAACGCAGAGTTGTAGTTTTTCGCAAGTGAAGAGATTCTTGAGAACCTTATTGATAAAACTCATTGCGATATGCAGGCGCCTTTGTCGGAGCTCGTGGAGCCCCAAGGCCAGGAGCGTGGCAGGCTCGGCTTCCTCGGGGAGCTGCAGCGCCCTGACACGCTCCTGGTGCTGTTTCATCTTGAGGCTCTGCTTGATGTCGCGGTGGCCCATCTGGACCGCCGCCGCCCGGTCCTTATCCGTGTACACCTCCTCGCCGCGGATGGTCCGGCGGCGAGACCGCCGGCCCCGCTTGCCACCAGAAACTGCCGCTTCGGACAACGCACCGAGGGCCACGGACTCTCCAACGATCTACGCAAAAATAGTGGATAGTAGTTACTTTTTCGTACGGAGAAATCTGCTTTGAATGGGACAACAATGTTTTCAAACAATAATTCATTGGTAAGTTAGCTTGACAATGTAATCCCTCTTCAGAATGTAAAGACGAGATCATGTAAGTCTAATATATGAAAAAGGAAGAAGGATGAAAAGACTTTTGATAACGACATGGTGTCACAATGAAATCTACAGAATGAACAACTTATTCGAAGGTAAAAGGGTAAGAATATGAAATTTTAAAAACTGTTAAGAACACTGACATTAATAAGAGCTCGAAATATAATGAAGAACCCCATAAACCGCACATCGATACGATCATCCGATCGCTAAAAAAATTGACGTTGAATTTGCCTGTGACGTCATTAGCGATTTAAACCTCGATTTTCCAGCGATCGAATGATCGATTTGGTGTGCGGTTTGTAGGGTTCTTCGTTGTTTTCTGTGCTCTTTTAAATGAAAGTGCCCTAGTAAAAATTCCAGTACCGTATCAGTGCCCATTCTGTACCGAAACAGTACCGAATGGACATTTCAGTTCCCCAGCAGTACCGGATCAGTACCTTCC
>Ga0058701_10001159_pt1 | contig 18361 bp, 11 predicted proteins | sample AgamicOrMae_FD_97039 | JGI IMG/M metagenome (GOLD analysis project Ga0058701, IMG submission 97039) | Agave microbial communities from Guanajuato, Mexico - Or.Ma.e | ecosystem: Host-associated > Plants > Phyllosphere > Phylloplane/Leaf | place: Guanajuato, Mexico | collected 2012-06-04
AATTAACGTTAACGCGTTAGTTTTTTAGATTTGGGTTAACGTTAACTAGTTAAGTTAATCTAATGGCATTAACGCATTAACGTCAACGCGTTACTTTTGGAAATAACGTTAACAACCCTGCTCCCTACATGACTTTGTTTAGGCTTGTATAGCCTGTATTTGGTTTTGGATGTGGACACTTTCGGCTCGAATTCGGGCACACACCTGTATCTTTAAAGTCTCCATTTTCTACTGTCTATGATCTGTGAATGAGGATCAACGACAACCCATCGCGTCGGTTAGGGCCGTGTGTCTTGCTTCGCTTCGGGTGCCGACCTAATGCCCCCCTAAAATCGCTTAGAAATGAAAAGAGAGATAACGTCGCTTAGAATTAAAGCCCTATGCCGCTTACTAGTGGTAGTGACAGTGCCGCGAAGGTAGGCTGGATGTTCCGTATTTTGATATTGCCCCGATCAGGTGGACAACGAAAGGTGGAAAACAATGCAATCTTTTTTAGTGAGAGTGTACTTTGGGTTCATTAGTTTTGGATGTGAAACTTGGTTCGTTTTTGGGCCTTTGGATTGGAGTGTGGTCTTTGTAGCTACCTGATAATTATGCGGTTAATCACGAAGGGCATCTAATGAGGGGTTGCTCTCATTCTGTAATAAATGGGGTGGGGGTGATGAAGCGAGTCGCTGAGGAGAAAGCCTTCTTTTACGCCAGTAACTTCGGACCGCAATGAAAAGTGGAGATTTCAGCTGGAGATTGTGATTCAACTAGATATTCGAAGAAAACCGGCATTTGAGTCGCGAAACCATGCAGTTCGATTTTTTAGAGTATTTCCAAGAGAGTTATGTGTGAAAAAAGTTGCGATTCCCATCTCGTGTGTTCGATCCGTAATCGTAAGCTTGGCGGAGCGAGACACAGGACGCATAACCTAACCTGGTTAAACATAGGTTAACCTGAGCGAACGGTCGCCAAGCCTGATGCCGCTTACTTCTCAGTGACGGTTACTGCCTACCGAGAAGAATTCAGCATCAGGCAAGGCGACAGCTGACTGGAGCGGTATCACACTGAAGTTTGTTCATTACAGAGATTCATCGGTTATTATACTCGGCTCATATAAGTGCCTATATGCCATGCAACAAAGACATTTGTAGAAACTCTGAAGAAAAAGTAAAAAAAAATTATAGATCTTTATCCGAATTTCAGACCTATTGAAAAAATACTAAAAGATTATCGTTGTACATTTTAAGTAACCAATTCTGGTCAGAAGTTGCTTTATATTATTTTAATGAAGAATTTTCACATTTTTCTTTGAATTTTAATAAGCGGTCAGACAATGTGTCAAAAAAATGGACAACGAAAATATCAACTCATTATTACTTTATTAAAAAATCACTTTTTAATCCTTAATATCTGCAAGTTCGTCACAGCTACAGGTAATTTTTTCTTACGTTCTCCGTAAAAGTAGACTTGTACTTTTAGATTCGAACATGATCTTATGGGCAGCATTATAAAGATAAAAAGGTGCCGATAAGCAGAGGTCAGAGCCCTGCTATCACAGGGGCGGGAGATTTTTACAGCAAAAAAGGAGAGGGTGGCGAATCGTGTGGGCGGAAAGGAGAAAGCAGAAAGGAGACAAAACGATGAAAGATTACACCGATAATAAAGGAGAAGAAACTGCGGAAGGTGTCCTCGGCGTAAAAGAGAAAATTAAAGGAAGCTTTTTAAGCCGAGGGGGTGGACGTGTGCGTTGACGTGGCGGTGCTTGCCACACCTGGAAATATCAACTCGGGGAAATGTTTCCAGGTGGCCTGTGGAGAGTGGGAGCGAATTCAAGTGATATCGATGAAGAGGTTATGAAAAATTTCGAATACGGAGTTTACAGTAATGTATTAGAAGTTTTTGATGCACAGGTTTTATGAGGTTTTAGATTAGTTTTATGTTTAGGTTTGGGTTGGTATAATTCGGTTTCGCGTCGTTTGCTATTGAGATGGTTTTGGTTGAATTGGTTGAGGTTGAGTTGGTTTATATGATTAAGTTTGATTTCGTTTATTCAGTTGATTTGGTATTCTTCGTTGTTTTAGGTTGAGTTATGGTCTAGAAGAACAGAACTGAAGTTGAAATGGTTTACTTCCTGTTAGTTTATTGTAAATGTTGTTTGTGTTGCTTTATGTTGTGTTAAATTACTGTGGGTTGAGCGAGGATTGTGAGGTGGGTCTAGCTGACAATGTCAGGAAGGTTGTGTTGTTTGACCTCACAAGGGAAGTGCTTAACCCACTACCGCCCAGCGATGCCGCTCGGCAACAGGAAAAAATATTTTAGAAGATCTTTTCAGTTCAGTATTGTCAGAATTTAAAAAATATCACCCCTCTAGAGACTTGAAATTTAATTATTTAGGCATTTTACAAAGCTTAAAATTTCATATTTTAATGGAAAAAATCCTTTTGATTTCTCAAGCTGAATTTCACACACTTTGGGCTGTTATGGGTTAAATTGCCGCCCCCGATTTTCTTGAGTATTTCAGGACTGTGTTGGTATCGGGAAATACCCGAGCCCAAAACTTGCTGCCGAAGCTATTTTTTTCTGCACGGTATAAAAGGTTTTGTTATACCAACAAAATCATTTGTTAAAATAGGGATAACAAAAATATTTTGTTACCTCAACAAAATGTTTAGTTCAATGAACCAAACGCTTGGTTGCTGCAGCGAAATTTTTGGTTGCAGCAACAAAAATTTTATTTGTCGTCCCTAATTTTGTTGCCGTAACAAAACCTTTTTTTTTCGTGTAACTAGGAAACAGCGTTGAAACTTGAGCAAAAAACTTAACTAAACAAAAATTGACTGTTTTGAAAACGGCTGGGAATGTCACGAAATCCTCAAAATTTATCTCATGGTAAGCCACTACTATCAGGCGTTCCACAATCAATGGTTTGTTATCTTAAAATTATTTCGAAAAAAATAGTTTTGTTTAATAATTAACTCTATTTTTAATGTAGGCCTAGTTGTGATGATATGTAGTAGTCTAGTTGTGAAAAAGAGTTTCGGCAGCGAGCTTTGGGTATCTTTTCATGACGTTATTTTGAAGTCCAGAAATTTTAAGAAAATTGGGGGCAGATAGTTGTGGTACCGGTACGTAAATTGCCAGTTTAGGTCATGTTTTCGATAAGCCTTTTTGCGAGGCTAAGTTTGATTTGGGTATGAGTCGAAATCAAGTTTTTGGCTCTATTAGCTAGAAGTTTTGGTTAAGTTAGGTAAGGTTTCGGGCTTGGCTGGGTTCGGTTAGGTCCAGATTACACACGATAGCAAACTTGGATCAGCTGACATATTTAAGTTCGGTTTAAGCGCTGTCATGATCAATCGAAAGCTCAACACATTGAGGTAGGCTTTTTTCATGTCCTGTCCCCAACTTTTTGTGACACATCGACAATTGCGGTCCTATCCGAAATCTATAACTATACAGCTATTACACCGTCGGATATATGATCTGCGCTCAGGGCGATTCCGCAGAGCCCCCCTCCCCCATTGCCACTGCTTCCATGGTCCAACTTTTATCAATTTCGGACACTCTCTGTCCTTGTTTAGCACTCGTGCGTCCTTATTTTTTCTGGATGAGTTATGAGTTAGCGCAACCCAACTGGATGTAACCTACTTATTGAGCTTTCTGTGAAGTTTATCCATCGAAATGGCCGCCCAAAGTTTGCTGCTTGCGTATGCGCACTAACGCATTTGTATAAGCGATGGTGTACACTGCGAATAAGGAAGCCTAATTTACCCGCATCACAACTTCTGCATATCATGTTTGTTTCCGTTTGGCATACAGCAATTGTCAGTCATCCCATTTGTGTGTACTCTGCGAAAGAAAAATCATATCTAATCGTGTTTTGACTCCGGAACTCATTTAAATCAAACAACATAGTCATATTTTTTCTTTTTTTTACGACAATAGACTAACCACATGAGACTAGGATTTAATGGACTTGAAACGGGTGACGCAGGAATCACGACTCGCGCCCAGTTTGCACATTAGTGCGATATACCAACAGGTTCTTGAAACCTCCGTATTCTTATACACAGTATATATCATAGTCTCATATCGATATATTTCGCCAACTTTACAGTAAATAAATGAGTCCTAAGGTCACCGCTTTAGAATTTAGCCGGCCGACCAGGAGCGGGCGCCTTCTCGATATGCGTCGAGACTTTTTTTTTGCAATTTCGCAAATTACGGCTTATTTTACGCAAAATATTATACATTTGGCCGCTAAAAACATTAAATTAAATTTCCTGAAAGTTTCGTGGCGTTTTGTCATTTCAAAGTTGAAATCAATTTTTTCATATAGGTAGCGCGAGAAAGGGGTTATGATGCCCGATGTCAGCCATACCACAACATCAACGAAGACGGTGTCTATTTTGACACAAAGGTGAGTTAATCGCAGCATTGTCCCTCAAGCACAAGAAAAATCAGTCCTTTTCTGTATCATTTGCTTACAGTTTTCGTACAGCCCTTGTTGTTGCTGAGCTATAGCGAGCATCAGGCATCATAACCTATTTCTCGCGCTGCATGCCGTATGTGAAAAAATTGATTTCAACTTTGAAGTGACAAAACGCCACGAAACTTTCAGGAAAATTAATTTAATGTATTTAGCGGTCAAAGGTATAATATTTTGTGTAAAATAAGCCGTAATTTGCGAAATCGCAAAAAAAAAGTCTTGATGCATATCGAGAAGGCGCCCGCTCCTATGTAGGTCGGCCAGCCAAATTTCAAAGCGGCGACTTTAGGACCCATTTATTCAAAGTTGACGAAATATATAGGTATGAGACTATGATATACAGAATGACAATACGGAAGCTTCAAGAACCTGTGGGTACATCTCATTATCGCGTAAGGTCATGGACTAATGTGCAAACTGGCGGGAAACGGGCGCGGGTCGTGATTCCTGCGTCGCCCGTTGGACAAACAAGTTGAACTGTTATTTTTCTTCACTGTAGAGGTTTGTCAAGCGGGGCGAGGCATTACCTAATGTGTGTTAACCTATCCTTACCGCCCCGATAGACCCGATGTCGGCCCGATGTCTTGGCATCAGCCGAGCAGAGCGGCAGCGGAGCAGGGTGCAAGGCCCTTAACCTGGCCTTGCCTAATAAGATCCGCGTTTTTAGTTAACCCTCATGATGTGGAACGAAAGAGCAAATCAGGGTTTGTGAACAAAGGTGTAAAAAAATTCACTACTGCATACAGAGATTCCCGTTCCGTGGAGTATTAACTGCACACCGTGTTAAAGCATTTTGAAAGACGTTTCTGTTTGTTCACAAAATAACAACGGTTTTAAAAGTCATTTAGCTGCAGACGTCATTTTTAGATGGTTTTATCTGTGAATAAGGAGTTATTTAGCTGTATTCAATTGGAACTAGGATCAACGAAAGCGACTCGTGTTTAAAACGAAGTAGTTTATACATGCCTATCTTATTTATTTTTTTCATGGCGCGGTATTATCAGTTTTAAAATTTCAATATTGAAAATTCTTAACAAGAATTTTGATAATTATGATTTTAAATACGTCTGAAAAATCGAAACAATTGTATTGATATACGCAGCAAATATCACTGTAAAAACTAACCCCTCAGGTAGTCCCACACCTGTTTTGGGTATGAAGGTGAAACACGTGTAGAGCGCAATGAGGTTATTTTTTTGAGATAAACCCATGAACAACCATATGAATAGTGTAATAAGGTCTCGTCGAAAGCTCTCCTTTGTCATGGATATTCATAGGAGTTCGTTAAAAAAATCCTTCCGCTATGAATTACCTTCATACCTAAAGTAGGGCGTTAGATTTCACTGCGATATTAGAAAATGAACACCAATTTTTTTCTCTCGCACAATCGTTGTTTTCGTTTTCGCCTCTTCAAAGGAGGTCTCTTCTACCTCCTTTTCTATGAAACATGCTGCAGGCACACAACAAAGCGTAAGTTAACGAACAAAAGAGATAATTAGTGTGATGTGAGTATAGTAGTATAAATGGGTCTTTCATGCTGATCCGACTTTTGAGCGTGCCTTTGCTTTGTCCGTTGAGTCAATCCGGATTTTCATCATCATGCTCAGATCTGACTGAATCCAGATCGCCTAATGGATGTCCGTAATGTTGATTAACCTACTGATTGCGTTTGGGCCGGGACTTGCGCGTCAGCATAAATCGGACCATGGTGTAATAATAGAATCTGTTTGGTATGAGAAATTCAGATTGTCACCATACTTGATTTGAAAACCTCACTTGCTTTTAATCACTTCACGTAGCATTTTCTACCCCTTAGGTTTTATCGTAGTTTCACCATGGTTATCGCTTATCTCATAATTTATGAGTGATAAACAACAGCATAGGTTAGGTGGCCTACGCCTAGCTTCGCTATCGCTTCGCTGGGCTGTCACCAAGACTCAGGCTGCTGGCTTCACGCTGGCTTTTCACTGCCGCCGAGACGTGAGCGGCATTAGGCTTGGTGATAATAGGTTAAGTTAGTTCGAGAGCTCTGCGCCTTGCTCTGCTCACCGCTGCTAATAATGAAGCGTCATCAGGCTTGGTGATGATGGGTTAAATTTGTTTTAGTGCTCTGTGACAAGTCCCGCGATCGCTTAGCTCCTTTCGGTGAGCAAAGTTAAAACAGATAGATATAGAAAATGCATTTTAAAAATTTGCACTGATTGGCCAGACGTTTAACTAGATTAGCGCTAACATAATCCGATTATGTGTTGAGTGTTTTTTTTTCTTTAACAAGTCTTATGATTGAGAACAACAGAACTCTTTCAGTCAGTAATCCTAAAGAATTTATCAAACGTGCTATTTCTGTTTCGAGTATTCTTGCGTGACTTTGAGTCACGGAAAGCCTGCAGGTAGACGCGACATATCTTTTCCCTAAAGGTCGCAGATGTCGCATTAAACTTTTACATAGTTCCTGTGAAGGTTTCGTACCAAGCTTATAGGAATAGATGCCATTTTCCCTCCTCTTTGAACTACTGCTATTGTCAAAGAAGGGACAAGAACGTCCAACCATCGCCTCGGTCACAGAGAGAACTTTGGCAAAGGTTTTTTATTAAGTTCTGATTCAGTTGGGCTGGGCCTCCTTAGGATAGATCTTAAAACGGTATGTTAGTAGGTTAAGCTTAAAAGTTTAAGGCGTGATAGGTTATTTTTTAGCGAGGCTGATTTAGGTTTAGGTAAGATGAATGACTTTAATAGAATTGAGTTACGCTGAGGTACATGTATGTATCAACCGTTTATGATTAACCGTGTAAACTTGGAAGGGGAAATTCCTGATTCTTGTGTTCCCCTTTTTTGCCGGAAAGCTGAACAGAGCACAGTAAAAACAAACTGTTTTGGGTTTGAAGGTAAAACACGGGAAGAGCGTAATTTGTTCATTTTCAAAGATATCCCTAGGAATAATCAAATTTATTAAGAGGTTGGACGAGACCTTTTCATTGATATGGATGTTGATAGGTTTACCTTTAACAATAACCAAGTTTACGCTCTTCCCGTTTCACCTTCGTACCCATAACAGGTGTGGGACTACCTTAATCAGGGGTTAGGTTTCAGCGTGAGCGGAGCACAAGATACGTACCCTAACCTTAGCTAACCCAGGTTAACCCCACTTCACGGTCACCAAACCTAATGCTAACAGCTTCTCGGCAGCAATCAGTGTTGCGAATTTTTTCGACTCCACTATTTTAAACGTGAGCAGTTGTTTACCGTTAAAGATAAGGGAGCAATCGATCTTGTTTTGAAATGCTCAGATGGAGAGCGATCCAAAACATACCCGACATTCTAGGTTATCTCTACTGTTTCCCGAGTTAATCACAGTAAAAATTTACCCAATCGATAAATCTAGCAACAATGGCTGCAGTGGCTGCCGCCGAGAACAGGCGGTTGTATGTTGTTGAGTCTCATAATTTAGTGTAAGATTAAACCAAGGTGGAACGCGAATGATAGACAATGGCTTTCTTTTGAATTTACAGTGTGTTTCTCGGCGGTGCTACCGCCAAAATGTGAGCGGCATCAGGCGTGCGTGCGAAACGATAAGTCAGGCGTAGCTTCACTATAGCTCAGCTTGGCGCCAAATGGTAGAATACAAAAGGAAGATATTACGACCTTTTAACTGAGAGCAACGCAGGGAAATCCCCAGTGCTTGAGTATAGCTCGTATAGTTGAGTATAGCTAGTTGCCTCAACGAAACAACCGCGAACCTAAATAACTCCTGGTTAGATCTCATCTAAGCCAGAGTAATATTCGTGGAAGATTAAGTGGCGAGTGTGCAGTGCAAAGCCCGTGAAACAAGGCGAGTCGGTCGACACCGTGAATCTCAGAGGCAGGATACGTTTGTGTTTACGCCTCCGGACAATGCTGAGACAGCTTTTTGAGGTCGACTATTTCCGGTTAGTAAAATTAAATTTACTGAGCGAAAATTGGGGGACTCCATCAGGGAATATGCTCAGCAGAGCTTCTCTGACGGGTTAATAAACCGTGGGCATTGCAAGAAACAGTACCATAAAATATGACGCGTAAAAGGAAATTCCTCGGAAGAACTGACAATGAGCAGTGTCGACAAAACTCTGCGTGGTTGTGCTGGTATTTAGTGCGTATTTTCTTTGAAAAGTTACACTTTCTTGCTCTTGCGTTGTAGCAAAGCCGAGCTGAGAAATTGCGGAGCGAAGTAGATGGTGCTGAACCTTACTTAACCTATCCTCATAGATGTCACTCTTCTGAGCAGGAGTATTTACTGCCGAAAAAAAGTATGAAGAAACAGTAAAAATGAAACACCTGCTTGAGGGAGCTCGAAAACGTCACTTTAGCCACATCGATGGAAAGCTCTCACGCCGAGACCACTTGAATTATGACCGAACAAAGGTTTGTCTTGAAAAATAATCAAAATACGTCCTCGTTTTAGTTTCATACTCAAACCAGGTAAGGACTCCCTAAATGAGGTGTTTTTTTTCATTTTTTATTTGTTGTTGTTTTTTATTTTGAATTGGTGACGTTAATCCTCGTGATGCAATGAAAAGTTTAGCAAGGTTAAAACAGAGAGGTAAAAAATGAAAAAAATCATCCTTAAGTGCAACAGATCGTTTGATTCAGAACGCGAAAATCCTGTAGAGCATGAGTAAGAGTTTTAACGGAGTTAATATAACGGGTGGGCGAATCAAAGCAACAGTCTTTAAAGGACACGTAATAAAAATTCATTAGAGCACGTAATAGGTAAGAATTGTTGGTCTGCTCTATTACGCGGCCGAGAGAAGTAGTGATGTAGGGTGTGACAGTAATGTAGGATAGGAAGCTGTAAAAAGCCATGACGTGCAAGTTTTCCGATACGATGCTTAATAGACTCGTAGTGAGGCAAAACAAGCCATACATGTGTGGGACAACCATTAAACTTGGAGTCTTCCCCCTTCGAAAAAGGAAACCCTTGAATAAAATAAACAATAAGGTGTGGTAACTAACGTGGACTTTTTGATTTGTTTGATTTTCTGTTTCTTGTAATCCATCTTTCGTATACCGCAGGAGCAGAGCACGGCATAATACCCAGCCTTTTTTCAATCAAGGGAGGGATGTGAATATTAGAGCGTGAACGGATAGGGATGAATTCATTATACTGTAGAGTACTCGCAGATATTTCTTTTGGCCAAATAACGCGGAGCCGAAAAAGTTCTGTAAACTTAGGCTTTGAAATGTCCCGCAGACGTCACACGAGTTTCACGGCGAAGGAGTGGAATTTACTCCAGGGCATGAGAGTAGTGCGTACTCTCATGCTCAGGGTTGCCTTTTGAGGGCTGACGCAGGTAATCCTGAAGGATTCCCAAGGTGTCACTAACTAGTCGGTGACATTTCGCCGGAAAGAAAGCTTGCCGACGTCCAACCGGAGCCCCTGCTGTGAAACACAGCATAGGCAAGCGCAACACACCAACGTCGTGGGTGTTGCCTACACCGGTTTTGTCAGGGGCTCCGTGGTTCCTCCTTAACCCTAATCTTCATTGAATGTGCCATTTACTTTCTCTTGAGTTCTACCTTTATTTGACAATCCGAGAGGAGTTAAGCCAAAGCTCGAGGCTGGTAACCTAATCTAGTCTTAACGGTTGGCAAGCTTGATGCCGCCTTCTCGGCGGCTGTAGCGTTCCTCTGACTGTTAGAGGTATACGTGGTATTTAGGCCTAGCGACAGCCAAGTAAAGGGTCAACGAGGCGAGGCACAAAGCATCTAAGTTAACCTAACCTAAGCGGTTGTACGGCGTTGGTCGGCATCGTAATGAAGTTGAACAAAGACGGATCTCAATAAAGGTATAAAATACACATTTAAAAACTCATAAAGAGCAATGCCGGGGTGAAATCAATAATAACCGTTTTTTAGAATCCAATTTTTTTCACAGTCATTTGCGACTTCGTTTTTTTGCATTCTTCTACGAGAGTCACTGTCTTACATAGAATGTTCTTCATATTACTACGTAATTTTGAACCTGTTTCGATTCCGCTTAAAAACGGGAATCTTTGCGTGTTTTGGGTGTGAAACTAAAACGAGTGTAAAACTTTTTTCTTATATTTTTCGAGATAAACTCTTTGTTCAGCCATATCACTCAAAATCTCTTGGCAAGAGCTTTCAGTGGATGTGGAACATAGGTCTGTTTTATAAAATTATTAAGATACGTAATATCTGTGATATTCTCGCAAATATTTTAATACTTGCGGGCTATTCTAATTTTGTGAACCGTGCCATAGATATCAATTTCAGGTGTGTAAGAGTGCGAGTGCGCAATTTAAGTGCGCTGAAGCAGACTGGTCCAAAACGCAGAGGCAGGGGTGCAGGGTGTGACAGCGCACAGCGCACTAGCGCCGGTGCGGCAAACTTGATCAAAATCTGATTTTCGATGCATTCTTTTGAAGCAGAAACAGTGCTGTATTATTCAGGGGCCCCTGTTTTAGCAACAATGCCGCTAAAATGGCGTTTGTTTCTGCTCAGTGGACAGAATTATTAAAATTTTGGTGCCGATAGTTGCAATGTAGACCTTTTAAGTGTACTAAAAATCGTCTTTATCATTTTGTGTTATAATGTGTTCTTAATGATCTCAGACCGTTCCACAGCTAATTGATGATATAATTATTATTTCCACGTTGATTAAAGCGATCATCTTTCCTGTGTAGACTCATGTTGATCTACAAACGAATGCAAAATCTCCTCACTGCTTTTGTTTGATTATTGTGTTAATACCTTGACCTGTTGCTGCAATGTGCTCATAGTTCATATTTAGTACCTCACGACTTGATAATTTGTAATCTTCATCAAATTTCTCCAGTCCTTTTGAAATCCCTTGATGTCTTTTGGTTATACCCTGCAATCCATGTGAATTCCCTTTACAAGTGCATGGTCTTTCAATGTTCATCATTTTTTTTTATTTTTTTTTGTAATATAAATACCTTGCATATAAATACTTGCATACATATTTTTATACTTTTGATCCTCGTTTAAAGATTTCTTACACAGTTTAATGTTTTCTTCTCTTGTCTCTCACTTTTATTGCCGGATGGAGTGACACGCTACGCACGTTACCTAACCTAAATTTACCTAGTTTAAACTAACGTTCGCCAAGCTTTATGCCGCTTATATTCATATTGGACATAAAGGTAATATTCGCAGCAAAAATTAAGGAATCTGAGCCAAGAAAAGCCCAAGTTTTCCGTCACCTCAATCAAGAATGAGATATAAGACGAGAAATCTCTTAATGAAGGTTACACGTAGTTGGCTTTTGTGCGGTTTGCCGCCCTGGAATTTGAAGTCTTAATTTAGCGGCCTATTAGGGCCCGTTTTGCTAATTGTTGTCAATATTTCTCTGCAGACATTTCAAGCCGGAATTGATAAAGGCAAGGAGACACTGGGCATAATCCGGGAGAGCCATCAATCTTCCAGGCAAAACATCGCGTCTCAAGGCACTTTCAAATGTCTTCCCAAAATCCACGAGAAAAAGGTAATGGTTAGGAGCAATCAAAATTGTAAGATAATCATAAGCCGCTCGCGAACAAGTAGAGAAAGACCTGTTTTTTTCTTATTTTTTTATTTTTTTTATCAACGTCTATAATGCTCAAAGTTTTTGCGGAGAAAGTGCTGTTCTTTTTTATTCACTTTTTTCCTTGTTACATTTTCATTACCAAGTGCAACTTTAACATTCGGAAAATGACAATCTCATTTGAGATTTTTAGAGGGCGAGATTCTAATTTTATTACTGGGATAATTCGTTTTTAAAATTCCTCTTCGTTCAGTTTGGCTTGTTTAAAACGGCCTAATAAATGACGAAAACATTTTGTCAGCCTGCCATGAACATTGAGATGATTGATGCATGATTTTTCGATAAGACAAAATATCGTCAATCGAAGAAAAGTGGCCGCACCTCTATTATATATATACAGGATGTAAAAATCTTATTTGCATTCCCGGGAGCCGTTAGGGAATGACATTCTAAGCAAAATATGCCAAAGAACATAGGGTCGGAAACGCATCGTTTTCGTCCAATTTCCCAAATACGATGGACCAATGAGCGTCGATTTCGGGAGCGCGCGAAATATGAACACGCTTAGCAAAGAAAGAGCCTTGGCAGCTCCGCACCCTTGGCGCGAGATAAATAACAATGCGGTCAAACGATTAACTCCCATGAAAGTATTCGGCTGGACGGCTGGGTGATTAGCGTGTTCAACTCTCACTGCTGTTACATAGGTTCGCGTCCTAGTTCACCACGATGCTTTTTTACTGATTTAAACGCAGTTAATAATTGGATTCTCCCATTTATCCTTTTTCTTTCTTTAACTCTTTTCTGTTATTATCTGCTTGCCGGTAAAGAAGAAATGGGTCGCCGGGAAAATTGGCGTTTGTGGTCATTCGTTAAAAAAATTAGTTTGGCGTTAGGAAAATATTGGAGATTGCTCACAAGCCTGGAAACTTGCAGCAAACTTTGCTGGTAATCCCGGGAAATTGTAGGTTTTTAATATTAAATTTTCTAACTTATATTTATTTATATATATATATAGTGTGTGTGTGTGTTCAAGTACTATGTATTAATTCAATTTGCATTGTTATAGAGATAACCTTTTTTTTAAAGATACCCTTCGAATGCCCACATGGATGCAGAAATTTAAATGAATTGCCTTTTATGCTTGTATGTTCGATTGGGTCATTTATCTGTCAAACCTAGAAATAACCAAAGTAAGTGTTACACCCAATTTACCTTTGCATCTGAAAAGGTACACAGCTACCTAGATTCAATGATGCGTTGTGATTTTAAGACGGTTCTTATTTTTGATATTTGAACATCTGAATTTATGAATATATCATAAGAGGTTTAAGAACACCTTTAAATGAGGCATCATAAAAATAAGCGTCTGCACGGTTTCTAAGAACAAATCAGAAGTGTGTAGGAAATCAGCGATTTGCGTATAAAACAAGGAAAATGTTATTTATTAAAATCGTGATGTTGAGATTTTTCTCCCAGCGATTCTAAAAAAGATATGGAGCAACAGCAACCATGTCTGAAAACGTCTGTACCAAATATTTATTTGCCCGCTAATAGGACGGACAGATTTGATCAATCGGTCAGATAACTTATTAAGAGTGATGTACGCCTGAGAAGGGGAAATGTTCAGTCATCGTAGCAATCTGAACCGGACTTGCCAACTGTTGTGGCTACTGATGGCATTTGTCAACGACTTTATTTTTCAACTTTTTTTCGAGCAAGGCTTGTATAAAAAGGCCGGAACAGTGATAAGCTTTTTTCGGCACATTTTGTCGAGCAAATCCGTTTTTCTTTCTCTCCCGTCAGTATGCCCCATCTCCGTGCGAAGGAACGGCGTTGCCAAACTTATTAGGAAAGCGTCCATTTCAGCACCGAGCAAATAATGTGAGATCGTTCGAAAAATAGTTTTCCTTGATACGTTACTGAGTTGATCCCATTTCAGCAAAAACTCTGACTGTATACCTAATTACATTGTTGAAATCATGGAAAATACTATTTCGTATTACTGCGTTAAAACTAGATTGAATTTATTCGGCACGTCCTTTAAAGACGACCAATTCTTCAAGGTCAGATTTTTACTTGACTAGTTTGACGAGTGTTGGAAACGTTATGCGATGTTAAGAATTCTTTTATTATTCTTCTGAAATTATTGACAATGAAGAAACATTTTCGCTGGCCTCGGGAATATGTTCCCCATAAATTCTTATTTAAATCACATGAAGACAAATTACATGGTCGGAGCTGAAAAAGGGGATTTTTCGCGCTCTCACATGTGATGTATTTTAGAACTTAGGTTCTGGAACAGGTTGAGTCTTATATAGAGGTGCTGAATTAAGGATAATCGTTAAAGACCCAACTTGCTTTTCTTTTGGCTGCCCCAACTGTCCTTACCAACGTTGCCCCCCCCCAAAAAAAAATGACCGCCAATGTGGATGTTTTTACTGGTTTTAAACCTCCATCTTGGGTTTCCATTCATCATTACGCAAGTTAGTTGACAAGTAACCGGTGTTGTAGCAACGCTAGTGTGAGCCACCGAGGCAGTCGAAAGAGAAGTTTGTCTATTCTTCGATTAGACTAACTCAAGTAGTCACATTTCCACGCAGCTATGCGAAGTAGTTGATTCTCTAAGATGCCAAAGATACGGATATCTTACGAGCGGAGTACCTTAGCTTGCCGCCTCCTGCTTTCTTGAAACTTTGAGGACTTTACGATAGTTGTATGGAAAGACACCCAAGCCCAAAACTTGCTGCCGGAATGCATTTTTTCTACCTTAAAAAACCGCGTTAAAACTTGAACAAAAAATGGTAAAAACAAACTCGGAAAATTGCCAATATCTTGGAAACAGCTAGAAATATTGCCATATACACAAAATTTCAGCCAAGGGCTCTTCTTTTCGGTGTCCTTCAAGGAATAGTAATTGGTTTTCAATAACATCGAAAAAATGTTAATTTGACGCTATTTCAAAGGTAGTACAAATTAATTTTAGCAGGAAGTTTTGGGCTTGCGTATCTTTCCATATCGCTATCTTTCACTTCTGAAAATTTCAAGAAAATTTGGGGCGGACAGTTGAAGTACTCCTCTCGTTATTTTGCAAAGCTAAAAATAATCTTCTTCTCTTGAAGTCAAGTAAACTGACGTGTGTTATATTGAAAGATGGCGCCACGTGTGGACCATCTAAAATTTCCTGTTACGTAATTTATACAATAATGTGCTATGTAACTTTGGTTGCCAGGCCAGATGGTGCAAACTTCTCGGCGGCAGTGACTGTCGTAAAAGGTTCGCATCAGTTTAGCGATAACTGAGCGGAGCGATATCAAAGCGATGCAAAGGGCATTCAGCGAACTTTCACCTGACGTGACTTAATGCAACCTTACCTGGGTACAACGCAACCTTACTTTACTATTCATTGTAACCCAATCTGCCTCATCCTCAACCTCATCATTAACCGCAAACGTAACTTTGATAAATTGATACACATTTATTACTCGAAAACTGCTTTGTTGATAAAGGATATTCGTGGAATGCTTCTGGGAAGTGCTTTCGGTGAGAGGGTTTATTTGTTACATTATTGCCGGTCGTTTTCGAGTTCCTAGAAGTGTACGAAGCCGCAGCTCGGGAGAGTGACCTCTGTTCAACGCATTTATCTTAAACGGAATTTGGCTTTGCGGCGAAAAGTGACCCGTGAGAGTCTCACTAGCCTCCTATAAATACGTTGCCATTTATATTGAAAGCAATCACAAGATTTTTTTAGAGATCGCCTTGCAATGTGTTGACTCAAACAAAGACAGCTGGCCTTGGTGATAGGTTAGGAAAGCGCTGGGTTGGTAAGGGTTAGTTAGACTAGGGAAGATAATGTGGGGGTTGGTTAGACCAAAGGAAGGTCGAACTGTGCATGGGTAGTTCAATGTAGAGGTGGAACTCATTACGCTCGGCTGCAAGATAAGTCGCAAGGTACTGTCCGACCTTGGTAGTGTGATCGGGGTTAGCAAGGTCGTAGGTGGGGGAAGTTCGGGTGATAAGGGAGGTCGGGCCAAGGGTCAGACTATTGTTAGGTGAGGTTGAGAGAGATAGACTTGGTTGAGGCTTGGTTAGGGTAGAAAGAGTCACAAAGCGTGCCGCCGGAATCAAGTAGGAGATTACATTAAGATAGGTCACACTATGTGGGGGAATATTAGGGGAGATTATCAGCGATTGGGATATGTGGGTCGATAGACAACGTCAAAAATATGTAAGAGCTTGCTGGGTCATGTTTTAATAAGAGATATGGAGGAAATGATTAAAATTAGTTTGGGTTAGAATACGTGTACTAGAGCTGCAACTTTTTTTTTGCGTCTAAAATGCCGTCGGGAACTTTGGTCCAGAGCCCCTGACATACCCGGCATAGACAACACTCATGACATGAGTGTACTTCGGTTGCCTACACTGGACTTGACAGGGGCTCTGGTCTCTCGACGACAGTGGGGCCAACGCACTCAGCCTGCATGTTTGAAAACGCCCATTAACACACGGGCGATCTTGCGAACCTCGACCACATAACCGAAGTTGAACAGTATCTGGTGATCTATCTATCAGCGGCCCTGATGAACAAAGCCCTCCAGCCACTCCAGATGATTAAGAAATCATTAAAACACGGCCCAGCTAATTCTTTCGTCAGCCTGGGTAGCCAGTGGTACACCTGGATAGTATCTTCCGTTACTCATTGCCGGGTAAGTTCGAAACATTCCCAGGGCTGGACCTGATCATATCGCGCAATGCGGCCGTTGTCTCCGGAGACAACGCAATTCCGGGCGTCGTCTATTTACACAACAAGCAACACCTGCAAACCTCCTTAGATATCTCTCTCGCGGCCAGAAACGGCGGACCAAAATAAACCCCAACAGAACAGAAACGGTTCTCTTCGCCCACGCAGAAGCCCGCAGAAAGCACGAATTATGCTCTGATCTACACCGCCTTCCGTGGAAACCACAGACGAAATATTTCAGGGTCACTATTGCCCGACTCTCCTTTAGACGAGACATTGGAGCTATTATCAGGAAAAAGCGTACCGTTGTGGCAACTCTTTGACTTGTCATCAACATGGCCAGTCCTCTAAGCACTTAAATAACTTATACCGACCACTGTTTAAAACGACGGACTTGGCTTGCATGTCAGGTGGTCGTTTTAAGAAGAAAAATAGTATTTCAACGTTATTTCCTTTTTGGAGCTGAGAAGAGCGCAAGGGTATTGATTGCTCCACTAATGTACCGGAGCTCTGCCATCGGAGTTTTGGCGAGTGAGCATAGCGAATCCACTGCGCGCAGTAAAGCCCCAATGGCGTAATAGTTTTTCATTCGTCCTTATACACTGTTTCTGATTCGTATTCTATCTTTTTCGTATAGTTGTAATGTGTTTCAGTCCTACGTTGGCAAGGTTATAGTTGGGGCTTAGGACGATTATGATGAGTCGGGTTTAGGTTGTGCTTTTTTTGAGTTGGTATGGGTTAAGTTGTTCGATCAGGTCAAGGTCTAAGGTCAGGTTGAATGCAATTGTTAAATCGAGTTGGGTCAAATTAGGATAGTTTAAGCTTTACCCAAACCAATATACTACAATGAATGTACCGTTATCACTCTCTAGCAGCGGTGTCTTTTTTCAGTTCTTTCGTATTTGCCAACACTTAATCAGACTCTTCAGATGACTCTATTTGTAACTCCAGATTTAAGGAGGTACTAGACTTGATGTGCGCGGCAAGCCGCGCGGTTGGGCCCGTGGGGCTCTTGAAGTAATTTCCACATGTTAAGGAATTAATAAGGTGGAACTAATACAACACCTGCGAAGCAAAACCACGCATTTTCAATTTTTGGTTGCTAAACATAATTTTTGGTTTGAATGGTTGGCGGCGCTCTGTGCGATAATTTGACACAGTATCAATACAGTGATAAAGTACCAACTGCAAGGCGATATACACTGTATATATTTTTTTAAATATTGTAACAGCGTTAAGTGTACCGTAGGCGCAACGGGAACGGCGGCATGAGCGTTTATTGGACTCATTTATATAAAATTTCCAAAATACGGAATGATACGCACCGGTGTTTACAGAAAGTAGAGAGTACGAAGAAAAGACTTTCAAAGCCGTTCCAAAGTAAAATTTGTCACTTTTAGTTTCTTCCTCATACGTTGTCGAAATATCTCACTAATTAAGTAATACCCAAAGGTTTGTCCGTATAATACTTCCGTACCTATATTTTCATTTTCGTGTTCATAAATCGACATAAAAACGCGATCTCTTGTAAATTTGCTTGTAAACTTGCTTGTAAATTTTACATAAAAGGTTCCAACCGGCGCACTATGAATAACGTATATAACGGGGC
>Ga0058701_10001160_pt1 | contig 18360 bp, 15 predicted proteins | sample AgamicOrMae_FD_97039 | JGI IMG/M metagenome (GOLD analysis project Ga0058701, IMG submission 97039) | Agave microbial communities from Guanajuato, Mexico - Or.Ma.e | ecosystem: Host-associated > Plants > Phyllosphere > Phylloplane/Leaf | place: Guanajuato, Mexico | collected 2012-06-04
ATAGAGCTGCGATTTGAAGCAGCTCTGAGCATTTCCAACCAGACGTAGAACGAGTAACATCTAATAAAGTCTTAGTAGGTCCTGGGGACATTCAAACATCCACCCTGTGTGTAGAACTTATTCCAGTCGATCCAATACAATATCATGTCTACACACCAACAATTCCTCACTTCCTCTCTCTAACATCAACAGGTTATTTCCAAACCATTTAATCTAACATGAACAGTCAAATTCAGGTTTACCAAACCTATCTCCATATGCTTTCCTAGCCTCTTCATTAGTCTTGTCAAACGAATCTCGTGGCGTATGTCGTTTCGGAATATTCTCATTAGGCTTTCTCCTTGCTATCATTCTTCGGCTTCTGGCATTCGCGAGCGAAATGTCCCGGCTCAGAGCAGTTGTAACAAATGCTTTTGGTTGCTCTTCTCTGACCGCCAGTCTCAATGGCTGCTAGTTGCTCAACATCTGGTCGCTTGAACTGCTCCCTAATTAGCTCGAGTTCCTTAGACAGCGAACTAACCAGTGAAACCAATTCCGTTGGAGGCTTAGAATCTCCTACCCTCTTTGAGACCATGGAGTCGTATCGTCTGGCCAGATTTAACAGGGCTGAGACTGTCGTAATTTCCGCCAGGTTTTGTAGGGAGGCCAGGTCACCTTGAACTTCATCCGGCAATATCACGAGCGCGCCATTGACCATGTCCATTTCCGATATGGTACCTGATCTCCTCGCGAGGGCCATATAGTGATCGAAAAACGAGGCCAGTGTCTCCTTGCCAGCCAAATTGAACCTCAAATTCATAATCTTGCGGCGGTCTCTCATTGCGCCCGAGTCAACCGAGTATCTTTCCAATACCTTCTTCTTCAACCCTTCGAAATCGCGATTCAATAACTCTGATCGACAATTATCATTCAGCCACTCTCGAGCCGCGCCTTGAAAGGCTTTCCTTATCCCCAAAATCTTCATCCTGTCACCGAAACCGACGGTTTGATCGTCGAAGGTCCTCAATAATTCAACCACGTCATCGCTTCTGTCCCCTCTGAATATGGGCAAGCTTGCCAACCATATGTTGGTCGCCATAAGCTCCAGCAGTTGTGGCTCACTAACTGAGCTCGATGGGTTAGACACTTTCAATACCGGTTGACTCTCGCCCTTGGTACTCATCTCTAATTTTCCTTGATGCCTCAATAACTGATGATAACTATAATCCTGTCACACTTTTCTTCCTGTGTCACTTGCTTCCTCCGGGGGTCTCAACTCAGACCCTCTGCTACCAGTTGTTGTAGCCAATAATGTATACTGATGCCTAAGGTAAACGGTCTAAACTGCTAGGGATTCAGACTGCTCATTTCCCTTTCTCCGACTGGACTAAAGGTTACTGCCCAGCAACCTTTATTTCAGTGCTTTTATACTCAACATGGTACCCAGCATGTGCTCAGGGTGGATGGATTATCCTTCAGAGACGCGGACTCCTGTGTCTTCATCAAGTCACCACATTGAGCGGATCTGAACGAGCGCGGCAAGACATATTTTGAGCCTGGAGAGAGCACAAATCATGCAGGCTAAATGTGCGCATCGGGTGAAGGATTTATGCTGCCCACAGAGGGAAATTCAGCCCGACCTAAAGACACGAAGGCGTGACGAAACTCGCCATAGAAAATGTGAGAACTGTCCCGAAGTGCACGAAAAGGCGGGGACGGTTACTTCCGTTACAACTTCCGTGACCAAACCATGAAAAGTAAAATCCCAAACGTATCCACGTTAAAATGTTGAACATCCGCCGGTGATGGGGATTGTCATCAGTATCGTATCTAGTGGAGGCGGTAATCTGACGTTTTGTGATCTAGGCACTGAATGTGTCGGAGTGGAGGGTGAGAAAGAGAGGCGTGTCCTGTTTTGGGGGTTAGGTCTCCGCAACTGCGCAGAAGCTTGCCAATGGGTCGCCAAACTTGTGTCCATTGGAGCGCCGATGGCGCGCAGCCCCACACGCTAGCAACGTGCCCCAACTCATTACCAGACAGTTGCTCTAGCACGCCTTAGACTGTGACTAGCTGCAAACTCCAGCAGATCCGAGCAGGCGAGAAACAAGTTGTTGCTCATGCACCCACCATTTAGTAGCCGAAGTATTTGAGGCGAAATCTCCGGCCAACAAGATGTCAAGATCATCTATCAATCAGTTCGTTTGTGGGGCAGGTGCCCAAGCTTAGCGATGAGATTATATGGCTGGACCTAACTTGGAACCGAAGATAATCTAGAGCACTCTCAAGATATTAGAGTAAGTTGACTGTACTGCTGCTCGACAGCAGACAACAGTCACCATCATCCAAGCAAAGTGCCCATTCAGTGCGTCTGCCAATTGAAGCTCAAGAGTCAACTACAAGGTTTCCTCACTCGGTTCAAGCTGAGATTGAGTTTTTCAGGAAGGCCTCAAAAGCAATCTAGCGTTGATTCAGCGTGCAAGCCTTATCCAAGTTGAGGCAAAAAATAGCAACGAGCTAAAGGAATCTTCAGTATCGGGCTATCTTGATTTTTAAAATACCTGACCTGAAGGCCTCGGATTTGTCAGGGGGTAGACAGGACTATGGACAAGATGCATTACATTAAACTGGTGGTCTTAGGAGATTCGAAAGTTGGTAAGTTCCGTTCGTAAGATCTTCTGGCCCTGTTTATTGTTGGCGCGAAACCAAAGAGAACCAAGGTCCTAATGTGGAACAGAGATCTAGAGAGTTATTTTCGAGATGTTCTATATCGGAAAAGTATTTCAGACAGAGTTGCGTGTGCACTTCAGGATATTTACTTGCACGCTACAACTTTCGAATGGCATTCTGCTCAATAAGCGATTATCATTGCCCTGCGTAAATGTCTTATTGAGAACAGTGTATGATAAACTGGTCCCAAATGGACTTTACTGAGATAGTAGTAACAATTGCGAGCAAATTGTACCAAGCAGACACACCTCCGAGCGGCATCCGGCATCCTGAGGGCAGACCCTCACTGGCAAGAGAAACAGGTGGCCTCTGTTGTTGGCCCCGAGCCAGAAAGGGCAAGAAAGCGCCAAGCTTCGCTTCAAGTAGTCCATTTCCGGTCCGAAGTTCCAATTCAAAGTTTGTACCACTTGATTGTGCAATAAAAAGTGGGGCGCATTGTTCTCTAACGTTTCCTTTGATTTCTCTCTCTACCATTTCGTGACCACTTACTTGGGACTGTTCATGGTCTCTGGCGCGCCGGAAGGACAACATAGATTGAATTTCGATGGAGCGCGTGTGATTTTAGACTCGGCCGGAAGTTGGACGAAAAACCCACAAAGGGGCCCAAAGTGGGAGAGCAAGAGGAGGAGAAGGAGCCTCCCGTGTGGCTTGGATGAAAAGGGAAGAGATGAGGAGAAAGAAGAGGAAGAGGAGAAGCTAAGGAGTTTGGGGAAAAGGAAGAGAGTGAGAGGAAGAAGTGGATAAAGAAAAAGGAGTCCATTTGTTCGATTGGGCTTGGCAGTTCAACTTTCTCGGTTTGGGAGCTGCCGCTTTTAGCTTGTCGATTGTTCTTGTTCGCATTTAGTTCGTCTTGGACGAGAGCTCGACGACGCATTGTGACTGGTTGCCTCTTAGAGAAATAGTTACTGTGCCTTTCCTTCTCTTTCGTTGCCTTTCTCTGTCTGTCGCTCTCTCTCTCTCTCTCTCTGGCCGAAACGGCCGCCCCTTAGGCCTCACGCTCGCTCGGCACAGACGCTCATCCAGCTTCTTCCGGCGCGGCCTCTCTTCTCCTCTGCCCCATGTGGCTCGGCCTGAGTGCCTTTATCTTGCCTCCCCGCCACTCTGGCCCACTGCTCTTTTGCCTCTACCTATTTGATGCCCTCGTGATTTCTTCGCATGTCTCTGGGAGAGCATCTATGCAAGCACTTAAATGCTGTCGCCGCCCGATGGGCGTGCAAATGGCCTGAGAAGAAGGGCTTTGCTGGCTTGCCAGCCGCAGTGCTGAGCCAGGGCGGCCAAGCGGTGGGCTACCTGGCGCCATATTATAACTCAACTGAGAGCAAATTTGCCAGCAAAAGAGAAGGCGCACAAGAAAGGAGCAATGGAGGGAGGAAGAAAAGAGGGAAGTGCGAAGACTGGAAGGCTCCACAACAATGGGAAACAGTTTTGCCACTAGCCCTAGACGCTCAGACGGCCAGTGGGCCACACCGCCGCCAAGCAGCCAAGCAGCCAAACGGTCAGAAAGGGACAGAAGGCAGGAAGCGGCCCAACACGAGCACCTGTCGGCGGGCGCCAATTGTTTCCCCAGGGAGCCAGTGCAATGTTGCGCCGGCCCATCGGTGTTTGCCCCAAGCTGGGCGCCTTCTGTGGCCTTCTCATGTGTTATCTTGCCGAAAGATCGGGCCCAAAACTGGCAAAACATGGCCCGTGCGGCAGCCTAGGTCAGCCAAGCGCGCCGGCCATCTGCCAGCGGCCACACACACACACAGGCACACAGTCTAAAGTCCAAGCTCCACGCAAAGCCACAAAGAGTCGAGCCCCTCCTCTCTCCAGAGGAAAGGCGGCCGGCCAATTTGGTCAGCCCCCAGCTTGTCTGCTGCCACTCAGAAGCCGAGTGGGGCAGCAGAATTTGCCATTTGATGTTGGCCTCAGCTTCGCCGCTTATCTTGTCATGCTAGGATTTCCTCCAGGCGAGCTTGACAATCAAGTTGATATTATGTCAGTTTAGCAAATCGTTTGAGGAGCTCGCTTGAGGAGCTTGCTTGAGCGTCCCCCAAGAGGCCAGTTTTATAACTAGCTGTTGGAGTGGTCAAAATAAAGTCCTCTGTCCACTACTATCAGAGAGTAGACTCTCTGTGAGACCTCCAAAAGTGGGGCCAAATCAGATAAAAGTAGCGCAGAAATGAATGAACAAAACGGCAGGCAAACAGCCAACACTTGTCAATAATGATAACAAGAATAATATTAATGGTGATGATATAAAAATAATAATGGCAACGATGATGATTATGATGATGATGGTGATAGCAAGAGCTTTGGCATTGGTGAAAGTAATAATCTTTATAATTCGGGTCGCCCAAGATGGTGGACTCTAAGAGACTCTAAGAGAGAGTGTTGTTCGAGTGGGCCGCTTCGAGTGCATGCTCTCAGGCGACTTCGGGCTAATGGTTGCATATGGCTGCGCGAGGGGAGCACAATTTGCACCACATTCATGGGACACCAAGGAGTTGGCCAGGAGAGCGGATTGTTATTTGCCCTTGTTGTTGGCTCGACTTTGCGAGGCCCGCGAGCTGAGCAAGCGGAAAAGTTTATTGGTCGACGGCCAGTGGCCCGGGCCTGGCGCTGTGGGGGAGCCAGCCTCTCTCGATCTGGACGGGGCCTCTATTTGCGCGCTCCAGGAATTGTCTATTTTAATGAGCCGAGCCGAGCCAAACCAACGGGCCGAATAATGAGCCAGCGAGCCAGCAAGTGGCCAGCTTGGGTCTGCTAGCTCACAGTCGGCGGTCAGCCGCTGGCTTGACCGTTGGCTGCCGTTTGTCTGGCCCCAGCTAGGCTCTGGAAAGCCCTGCTCGTCTGCTGCTTCGTCTGTCCGGCAAGCTCGCTGGCCTCCCCTGGTGGTTTGGGGGTGCATTTGCGGCCATCGAGCGGGCGGCCAGTGTGCAGGAGGGCAGCAAGAGTCAAGAGGCAGAGCAACGGCTCGGTGGGCGTCATAAGTGGCAAGAGAGAAGCGAAGAGGGAGAGACATTTCGCGGGAAACCCGAGCAGCCTCAAGGTGCGAGAAGGTTGCGCACAAATTGAAGCCGCCAACTCTCGGCTGGCCAACGTCCGATGGGTTACATGTTAATGGCATTTTAATGACACGCTGGCTGGCTGGCGGGCCAGCAAGAGAGCATTCGATCGGATTGTTCCTGGCCAGCTCTCTTGAGTCGGTGGTTCTCCTGATTTCGCCTCATCCTCGTGGCCCAGACTGCTCGCCTGGCCCACTCCGCTTCCTTCGGTCAACAAGGGCCCACCCTAAGCGCCGGAAGAGCAACAAAAACGACAACCATTCGGCCTGAGACACAGATTTTTGCCCCCCGCCTTGAGTGCAGGTCGGCGCCCCAGCGTCTCGGGACGCGCCGCCAGCTCATGTCGCACAGCAAGCGGCCCAGCCAGCAACTAGCTTTGCGGCTCCAATTTGGCGCCACCCCTTTGCTTTGGGGCGCCTCTTGCGGTTCGCGCGCGCCCCAATCCAACCAGATGCTCGCCCTGTCCCTCGCCCAGAGAGAGACAGGGGCTCCAAACAGGCCGTGATGAGAGCCGGTCCAAACTCAATCGCGCAAGATAATCGTTATCTGCTCAAGGCGCTGCTCAGGGCGCCCCTCTGGGCCAGCAGCTTGCATTTGCGGGCCGTAATTTCGTCAGAAGAAGGCCGGGCGCCCTTTGATCGCCCATTTGCTCCCCCTTAGCTTAGCTGCCGCCCAGCAGCGCTCATTTGGCCTACCTGGGCCCAATGCTGAGCTCGGCGAGAGCGGCAAGAGTGCGCCAGCCCGGCGGGCCATAACTATTTAGAGGCCGGATTTGGCACCTCCGGCGAGCGAGGCGCCCACTCTGGACGCACGCCCGCCCCCAACTGGGGCCACACGTCGGCAGCCCAGCACCCAACTGGTGCTGGGACCTATTGGGCCGCATAACAAGTGCCAGACACGTCCGGCCCACGAAGGGGCGCCATACGCTCGCCAGCCGGAAGCTGCTAATGAACATAAATTTCAATCTCGGCCGGCCAGGCTGGCGAGCGGCGAGCAATAAATCCAATTGGAAGCGACGTGTGCCTGGCCCCAAAGAGTCGGTAATTCGCCTCCACTGGCCCTTGAAAAGGAAGGGCGCCCTCTCGTTGCATACCACTCGGCTGCCTGCACTCTGCTGGCCCAGAGAGTGGCCAGGCTTGATAAGCGAAAAACGAGCAGCCGTCCAATGTCTTGCCATAAACAAGCCCCCTTCCTGCACAGTGGCGCGCACTCTTGACGCTTCGAGTGCACTTTTCAGCCTAGTCTCGAATTGATGATAAGCTAGATCACACGTGACACACAATGGGCCCCCTCCAGTGACTGTCTGTGGCGCTCCTGAGCGCCTTTTCCCCTTCAGACGTCTGGGCACAAAGGAGAGTGAAGATGAGAGCCCAGTTGTGGGCCCAAATCTGTGCCCGCCCAATACGCCAGACAGTCGTCCCACTGGCACGATCTCTCTGCTGCTGAATGCTGATTGATTGAGCAGTCGGCCTCTGCCCTTTGCTCCACTAGCCAAGCTTGTCTAATGCTAAGCTCTGTTGAAACAAACGGCTGCTCGGCTCAAGTGGGCACCGCAAAGGATGGCATCGAACTTGCAAAGAAGCAGACCAGAAAGAGCTATTTCTTGCCTGCTTTCAAGGGCCCCCAAATGCGTCTGAATTTGAGCCCAAACAAGCTGGCCTTTTGTCTGTCTGTCTACCTCATTTGAAGCATGTTTCTCCTCCGCACCAAATGTCACACACAAACAAACACCGCCGCCCGAAGCTTGCCGAGAAGTCCACTCAATTTGTCTGGCTCGCTTTCGATCATCTTGTTTGCCTTCTCGCCGGGCAATTTGTGTGCACCTCAATGTTCCCAATCTTGACTCGTCGAGTTCGCGTGGCAAACAACCATCAGGGCGAAATCTGGCTGAATTTTCATTGCATTGCCGCTGGAAAGAAGAGCACTCAGAATGGAGCTGAAGAAAGAGAGAAGAAAAAAGATTCCAGCCAGGCCGCCTTGGGCATCATCATCATCATCATCATCATTGACATCGTTTCCATTGAGAAGCAATAACAGACAAAAACAAATGGTCGTCGAGAGTCTATTCCTGCTCACTCTCACCATCTATTTGGCCCTGGAGCTGGTGCTGTTCCTGGCGGGCCTGTGACCATTGTGGTCGCATGGGTTGTCATGGGAAACCAACACTATGCTGTACCAAATGCCACAGTGCAGCTCTCGTGTGCGAGCCGGCCGGCCGTCATCCTATGGGCTGCCAGTGGCCAGCCGGGCGGCACACAGTCTGCAGTGGGCCTACTGCTGGCCAAGGTGGGCGCTCCATACAAGTTGATTGGAATGTGGCCCCTCACGAGCGAGGAGGGAAATATAATTTCCAAAACACTCGACAATCGAAATACTTGGATCGAGCCTCACAACGTTTGTCGAGTGTGAAGCCAGGCTCAGTCTTTCTATTGAATTGACAAGCAACAAAATCTCGGGGGAAAAGGGCATCTTTAGATCGAGTGAAAAAATGTCCAAATCACTGTTCAAAGGGGCGAAGTTTAGCAAGTGGAACCATTAGAGCAAGCGGCAAGCATGGAGCAGGAAGATCCTTTCGAAGATTTTGAACAAATCCTGGCCACTAGTGCACGCCCATTGCACAGACCTCGCACTGCAGGTTTGTCACGAGCAGCCCTGCAGCTTAGTTCTGGCGCAGCCAGGAAGAGTGGCCGAGAACACGAGCTTCGTGAGGCGGACAGACAGCAGCAGCAGGCGGACGATCAGGCCGAAATGGGGCGTCTGGAGGCCGAGCTCCGATTGGCGTCGGTGGGCGGCGGCAAGCTGGCCAGCGGCTCGGACACTCTGGACAGGGCACTGCAACAATTGGAAACCCTGAGCGAGGTTAGCGAGGAGCTAAGCGCCGAGTGGGACGAGCGCGAAGAGTCGCCGCAGCAGCTCGAAGGGCAGAACAATGACGAGCAGGCGATCTCAATGTCGGATAACAACACGGTCGAGGAGGCGACCAGTTTGGCCGAGCTGGCCGATCTGCACGCCTTGGATCTTGCCAGCGAACTGAGCGATGAGCCGAAGGAGGAGGAGGAGGCAGATGTTGGCCAAGATAAGAGCAGCGTTGGTGCTGCATCTTCGAGCGGCGACCTGGCCCAGGCGGCACAGGAAGGCGCCCTAAATGGCCAGGCCACAGATGGAGGCCCCAAGTGGGCGCGAGATGGACGACCTGGCCAGACTGAATGGGTCGAGCCAGGTGGGCCGGATGCAGACGAGCGAGATGGGCGGCGAGGTGGCGGGCCGAGAGAGGGCGGACATGCAAGAGGGGCGTCGATTAGGCATGGGGGCGAGGACGAGGACGAGGAAGAGAAAGAGGGGCCGGCGAGATGGGCGCGCTCGAGTGAGTCTGAGGGGGCGGAAGGGGCGACGAGTGGTGGGGTTGCGGGCCGCGCGCCAGAGACTAGGGTCCGCGCGGGCAAAACAAGCAGCGAGCGAACTGCGGACCAGTGGCGGCCCGAAAGTGAGGCTGAGGGTGACCAAATTGGTATGCTTCTCGTCGGTCGACCGAGCAGCAAGGGCGCTCCGTTTGGCGCCGTGCAAGTGGCGGCGGGCCGGAAGTTGGAGGGTGAGAGGTGGCGCCAGTTTGGCAGCGAGCAAGACGAAGAGGAAGGAGAGAATAGTGATGACAAGTTGCTCGATCGGCAGCGACGACAAACAGGTTGGCTGAAAAACGAGCTGCCGGCTGGCCAAACTCGAGCCAAAGCTCCAAGTGGTCGGCCCGCAGACAGACCGTCGGAATTGTTGGCCGGCAAACAACAATTGAATAATAACAAGTCCGCTCGGCCACTTGGCCCTCCAAGTGCAAGCCAACGTTCGCCGGCGGATCGAAGGCGAGCGCCAAGTGCAAGTGGAGGGCGCCAAGTTGGCCAGCAGGAGACTCGTTCAACATCTTGGGCCTCCTCTTGGGCTCATGGTGGCCTAGCAAACGAGGCAGTCCAGAGTAATCTGATTAAACGGCAGCTCGTCTCGAGGAATGAGCAAAAGTGTCGCCCAAAACAAGAGCCCAATGGCCAAGAGCACGAGCAGTTTCAGCAAAGGGTGGCCGGCGGCCAAGGTGCTCAGCGTGAGTTGGGCTCGTCTCGAGTGGGCCGGCTTGAGCGGCTGGAAGCTAAGGAGAGGCCGAGTGAGCAGGAGGAGGAGGAGGAGGAGGGCGAGCGGGCAAACAAGGTGGGAGGTTACAAAAATGGATTAAATAATCCATCTCTTAGACGCCTCGGGCGAGAAGATGGACGGCCATTCGATAATTCAATTTCTGTCCAACGCAAGCACCACCAGTCGCCAATGGATAGCCAGCGGCGTCAAGGCGATCGCCTGGATGAGCAGCCGGACCCTAAGGTCTGGCCTGTGGAGTCAGAGTGTGGTGAGCCAGTTGGTGAGGCGAGAGAGGCAAGACTGAGGCGGCCTTTGCGCTCGGCTGGTTGTCGTAAAATTTTTGCAAATAAAAGAAGGAGGCTGAAAAATGAACATTCTTCGAGGAGACGTCGCAGGAGAGCTAAGCACAGAGACGCGCCTCATGATGAGCAAACAGACGACGGGCTTTGCGGTTGGCCGCCGGAAGTGGGAGAAATAGCCCATTCAATATTGGAGATTTTCAAGAGGAGTCTCGGCGAGCAGGCAGGCCGGCCAGTGGGGGGCGAGCGGAGGGCCGAGAGTCTTGGCCAGACTGAGGGGCGGCGAGCGGGCGGCGAAAGGGGGGCCAGAGGGGGCCGAGAATGTGGGTCGGCCGGCGAGGAGGGGGAGGAGGCGGCCGAGGGGAATCCCGTTCGGGGGGCCACTGAGGGAAGCCAACGAGGCGAGAGCAAGACGGCGGGGGCGGAAGCGGAAGCGGAGGCTGAGCTAAGGGTGGGCGAGGGCGCTCTTGGGGGCGCCGCTCTGGCTCTTGGGGGTTCGCCGCTGGCCGCCAGACAGACGGCGGGGGACGAGTTTTACAAGCTGAAAAGTTATTATGAGAATCGATTGCAGGAATTGAATTGGCAAATCGAATGGATTGGCAGCGAGCTCGCCAGCGAAAGTGGGACAGAGCTGGCGGCGGACGGCCGGCGAGGGCCCACAACTGTTGTTTGGAGCCAGAGTGGGGGCTGCCTGCTGGATGGGGCGACCGGGGGACTGTCTGCGGGCGAGCTTGAGGGCGAGCTTGGGGGCGAGAGCGGAAGGCATCTGCATGGGGGCGCGTCTGCTTGCGCGGCGCCTCCTCCGCGAGCGCAAGGACTCCACTTGAGTGCAGCCGGGCCACTGGGCGCCACTGTGGCGCCACTGGGCCAGCCTCTGAGCTCGCCTTGGCCAAGGAGGAATTTCAATTTGCCATCAAAAGTTGACATTCGCACGGGCCAAACATTGGATTTGGGCCTGAAATTTTCCCTTCTACTCGACGAAATTCGCCGAGCTACTTCCCAACTCAATGCCAAACACCGGCAATTGGCCCTGAGCAAAAACTGAACCCAAACACACGGCTGACAGCAGTTCTTTACTTCCTCTCTCTCGCTCAGTCTCTCTCCAAGTTTCACTCTATGTCTTTCTCGCAAACTTTCCCTCTGCTCCAGTCAATGCCAAACTCTGCAACATGGCCTTGCCCTGCAGACTGCTGCTCACTGCCAAGAAGAGTTTTGGCTGAAAATTCAAGCAACGCAAAGCCATTTGAATGGGCTGCCAAATGATTGCGCCACCAAATTGGCCAGCCGCAAGCAAGCGGCCCACACAAAGAGTACAGGAGCGCAGCCCTGAGAGACTCTCTAGTTGATTATCATCATCAAACAAAGCAAGCCTCTCGAGCGAGCTGGAATTGGATTTCAGCTCTGCGAGTGAATATCTTTTGAGATTTTTCCCTTGCCTTTCGAGCGGCTGCCCCCCAGGCGAGCTGTGGATCTTTCCGCCTTGCCCGATCGCCAACTTGCTGGCCACGTTTTCATGCATCTCTCCGTGCATCTGGCCCCCCATCTCAGCCAGACGAAGGCGGCCCCACCTCAATTACTCGGACCAGGCGGAGATTAGGCGAACTTGGCCAACTGGAACCGAGAGACGGCGAGTGGCCGCGTGGAGGCGTAAAGAAGCAAGAGTGGAGCCAGAGGGAAAAAAAGCAACTCTTTTATGTGGCGCATGGAATTCGGTCCATTCTGGCCATTTTTACGCATGCAAGAGGCGAGGAGGGAGCCTCTTTGGGGGCCTTTTTGGAGGCCTTTTTGGCAGTCATTTGCGGAGAGAGAGAGGCACCTAGTCCAACATTCGCAGGTGGCCGTTTGTTATGCGGCGCCAAATGGGCGCCCTTGGACACACACGAGTGCCTGCGAGCACTAAGGCGCACCAGCACAACAGTGTTGCCTTTCCCTCTCTCTCTTTCTGCCGAGCCCCTCAAACCAAATCACCCCCACCACTGGCACCCCTTTGCGCCTTTTGCTCGACAATTGTCCAATTAAAATCAAGGAAGTTCACTCACTCAATTTATCGCCACCAGCCAGCGAAACGGACCGGGCCCAGCATGAAGGAAAAAAACCAATCTCAACACTGGGCCCCTTTTTTGGCGAGAAAAACTCGCTGGCGCCGCTCGTTGGCCCCCCAACGTTGGGCTGCCTTTGCTTTCTGGGCCTTTTCTCGCCCGGGCCTGCACACCACTTGCACCACAATGGCCCAAATGCATGGGCCTGCTTTTGCTTGAATTCGAGCTCGGCCGCCATTCATTCTGTCCGTGTGTTTAGCCTGCCAGAGTGGCCGGCGAGAGTGTGTTCGGTTAAATTAATTGCCAAATGAGCAAGTGGGTCGAATTTTTCCAATGGCTCTGAAATGGATCGTTGCCACGCCTCGAGCTAGGCAGCTGCTCGCGGCCAGACACAGTGCGCCGAGCCACCAAGGAGCCCAGCTCAGTGTTGGCCCGCCAAATCCGGGCAAAAAGGGTGGCCTTTTTTTTCTTGCCCGATATCCAAAGGCTGATGAGCTGTTTTGAAGCCGCCTTTGAAGCCGCCACCATCATCGTCGAGCAGCCGGTTTCGCCGTGGCGGCCGCCGCGTGAGCTAAATCCAAACAGACCAAATGGCCGCCAGTGCATGTGCATGGCTGCTGGCTGTGTGCTGGCCACGAGCAGGCAGCCGAACCAAATGGGCCAATGCTGCCCTGTCCACTGGCCGCACCACTAAGGAGCCTCCGTGGGCTCGTCTTGGGGCAGGAAGAGGCGCCAAGAACTGGGCCAACGCGTTCAACGTGGCGCCCCATCTCGTCCATTTGTATCTGGCTGCTCGAAACAACACCCAACCAGCCCTTGTGTCCAATCTAGTGGTCTCCAAACTGGCGCGGCTTGGCCTCCTCTGGCTCCAAAAGGCGCCACACAAAAGGCCCCCGATGAGCAAGCCGGCCCGAGTGATGAATGGAGCCGATGATTACAAGTGCCCCTTGGGCGGTGGCACCGCTGGCGGCTCGTTTCACTGGAAGGGCCGCTAATCTCGTCATTGTCTACACAGCACACGCAGGCGCTGCAGTTTGAGTTTGAGTTTCAGTTGGCGCGGGCCAACAACTAGTGCCACCAGATGCACAGGAGCGCCCAAGCCGCACCCAAGCAACAGCGGAAGAGGCGCCCCAAGCGCGCCCATCGGACACACAAATTTGGCCCCTTGCATGAGATTGTCTTGCGGCCACCATTGAGCCCACTCCTAAGGAGCGGCCCACGGCTAACGATCGTGTTCCAGCGCTCGGCCGGCGGCTCCTTGGGGCTGATCTGAATGATTGATTCGTTTCGATTTGTTTTCCCTTCCTCCTGCTGTGTGTCCCCCTCTGTCTGTCTGTCTGTCTGTCTGTCTGTCTATGCGAAGACCACACACTGGCTAAGCGAGGGGCCACCTGCGAGGCCAGTCAGAGGACGACTGGTCCTCTGTTTGATCATGTGTGAGCGAGTGTGTGCGTGCCTGGCCTCTGGCCCCTCAAAACAGGCACTTCCACAGGCGCGCTTTGTCGCCAATCGGTCGCAGCTGGCCTCTGGCAGTTTTCCACTTGCCCACTCCAATGGGTTCATCATGGAGCCTCTTTACTGCTTGGCGTGTGTGGCCAGTTTGCGGGTTTGAGAGTGATTTTGCGGTTCCCAGAACTTCAATCTGCCTCGCGAGACTTGCCCAAGCTGCGTGGACACTCTCCACTGGTAATGGTGCTCGTGCAGTCTGTCTCATCCCTAAGAGTGAGAGAGACTGTGCCTCCCCAGAGACTGGCGCACATTTGGCCTCAAGATCGATTGGGCCTGAAGGTAGAGGCGGCCGGTTGGCGAGTGGCCCGAATGGGAAAGGTTGTCGCCTTGGAATGAAGAGTGAGCGGCGACCAATACAGAGACAAGCTGTACTGGTTGTATGGGTGCGTGTTTTCTCTCTCTCTCTCTCTCTCTCTCTCTCTCTCTCTCTCTCTCTCTCTCAGTCCAACTTTGGCTCCCCGTCTATGTGTGTTTATGTGTACGCGTGTTGTGCGATTTCCATATTCATATTCGGACGACATTCTTGAGCCAATTTAAGCCCAGTTTATTCCCCCATACTCTCCCATACTCTGTCTCCCATGAGGCGACATGAGCCCCGAGCGCAGCGGCCGGTGTTTGGCCGCCGGCCAGTGGCCAATTGGTGTCGGTTGCTCGTCTTTTGGTTGGTCGGCCCACTTTTCGGCTTAAAGGAGAGCTGCGCGTCCCGACCGGCCGGCAAACTAATGGAACTTGGCATTTCTCGCTGGCTCGCCCTTATTTGGCTTGCCCACTCAAACTCAAGCTAACCAGCGTCTCTATGCCCGAAGGCTAGTCTTGACTCAAACGAGAGGAACACCAATGGGCCCAAGTTGCCAGTCCACTTCTCTCCTTGCCACCGTCTGCATTTATCCGGCTCCTTTTTTCAGGCCTCCCTCTCCAAAGCGAGCCCCTTTTGCCCCGTTGGACGAGCCTCGTTCGGCTGATGGCGCCACTTCCTCCTCCTCCTCCTCTGCACTGTTTCCATTCCCTCCCGGCCACTTTGCCTCTACTTCTTGCTCGCAACTTCTCGCTCGCTCGCTACACCAGCAGACCACCACCAATGGTCTGGGAGGGCAAATTTTTCCTCTATTTAGACTTTGAAATGAGCCCCCAGCGCAAAGCGTCTCGCTCTTATCTGACAGTCTGGGGTCGCCAAGGCAGAGAGAGAGAGACGAGGGCAGCTCCTTTGCGGGCTTCTGCTTTAAATATCGCCACAACCGAGCGACCAATCTGATGAGACAAACTCCGAAAACTAGACCAGTGCACGCGAGAACATACGAGCAGACAGACATGGAGACTAGTTTGTGCTGGGCAGCCGACAAAGTGGAGCAGATTTGCAAGAGCGAGATGATTTGTAGTTCACATTCAGTTCAGGGCCCAACTTTCAGACAGTTGTCCACTCGTTTCTTCAAACTGCAAGACTCTTCCAGTTTGGAGACTCTTTTTCACTTTCCTTCGAGTCCATTTTCTTCAGCTTTTTTACTACAAGAAACCCAAAGACTGTCCCATGTTGCAAACCATCACTGTCTACCAGCCTGAGATTGAACTAGCCAGTGGACTCAGTCTCAGTGGACAGAATCTGGGCCCATGCTGGACTCTTGTTAGCCTGTCGCAGCCGCTTCAGAGTGGCTCAATGCTGCATCGCTTGACCAATCCTCAATGTGCAATGTTGCGTCAGTGGCGAGCTGGACCACCCATCGATTGGGTTCCGGTGGCCCCTCTTGCGGGTTTTTATTTGAATTGTATTTGAACGCAGACCAAGCAGAAGCGGCCAACTTCATCTTGTCTCCAGTGGGTCGAGCTGAACGAAGAGGCTGACTCTTCGTAGATAACTGGCTTCCGTTTGAGCAGCATGGCTCCAATTTGGACCACTGACTAATCGACGCAAGAGAGACCCGCAAATGGACAAATTGTTCGCTTTGTGTACATTCTTTTTGCATTGTCCGCCAGTGCATCGGCGCGCTCGATGGGCTCCTTGCGGCCCATTGCCAGTCTGTGTTCCAGCCAACTATTGCTCGTCCGTCACCGTAAAATGCGGCCAAACTGCGGGCCCCCACTGGTCTGGCAAACAAAGCCCATTGAGTTGAATAAAAGCTCGCCTTTATCACACCAAATGAGCAGTCGACACGACGAGGCCGCCCATCTGTCTGGCTGCCCGCGGCTGAATGCAGTCCATCTGTGCATTTGTGTCCCCCCACCACTCACTGTGCCAGCCCCTGTCTGCCGGCCACTGTCCAACGGGCGTCTGCTCGGCACTGGGCCGGCCGACAAGCCGGAATTGCCCATCTCCTTCGGCTTGCTTATTAGTGTCTAGCCGGGCTGAGCATTGGGCCGCGCAACCATTGGGCCCCGTTGACAGGCGTCGATGGTGTTTGCGGAGTTGGCTTGCTCGGCCTTATTGCTGGCCGCTTGCTCGCCCGTTGCGCCTTTTTCCAGGATATTAGTGTCAGTTTAAAGCGGACTTCCAGGCGACTCGCGCTGGGCACGCAGCAATGACCGACAGCGTCCACTTCCTACTGGCCAGCTAGCTACTAGCTTCCAGTGCGCCAATTTCACTGACAAGGCAGCAGAGCAAAAACTGTGCCCAGTCTCGCCAATGTGCAGCGGCGAGCTTGCCGCCCAGTCTAAATGGCTTCCAGTTAGTTTGGCGCACAGTTGTTGTGTCCAGTTAGTTGGGCCAGTCACACAGATTGGCGCCCAGTTCACGAGCGTCTATCTCTTGTTGCGGCACACTAGAGCACATGGCAGAAGCAGACTAATCTGGCGCCAATTCATTTGGCTCGCTCCTTTTGCTATGCGCCAATTCCGTTGGTGCTCGTGCGTATTTTTGTTTGTTTTGCCCCCCCAAATGTCCCTCTGGAGCGCCCCCAGACACAAGCCTGAATATCTCCCACCCAAAACGACCGCACGCCTCCTGCACTGGCGGTTTCAGTTTCCTTTCGCCCACTCCCCAAGGCTCGTCTCAACCCAAACTGGCTCCTCGCTCCTCGCGTCTCCCTTTCCGCGTCCGTCTGTCTCTCTGTATTCATCATGAACTAACTGGCCGCCCCCATTCCAGTGCGGCTTTGGGCCATTTTCATTAGACCCAAATGATGAGGATCAGGCCAGTTAGTTTTGGTGCTGAAATCTGATGCTAGTTAAGCCAAATGGGAAATGGAGTCTCGCCAAGTCCCAGGCCGCCGGCGCCTAATGGTCACCTGTCGAGTGGGCGCTGGTGGGCGCCACTTGTCCACTGGGTCTAACCAATGTGGCCAACCACCTGGACCATTGGCCCATTTAAGCTCCCCTTGCCTTCCTCTTGGGCATGTCCAAGTGTGTGGCCAATGGGCTCAATGTTCGCCCACTTGAAGGCTGGCCAGCGGGAAGATTACGCTCACTAATGTGTGTGGCCTCTCGCTCGTTGGCAAAAGTTTGATGCCGCCAAGCTAGCGGAAGGGGTGGCCTTAGGTGGGGGCGAATGAAAAGGCGAATCACGGAACAGAAGCCAGAAGGCTGCTGTTTGCTTGCCGCACGAGCACCGAGCCTTAGAATCGGTGCCCATGTGTTGAGTGTCCATTGCGGCCGCCAATGTGGCCACGCTATCTCCTTGCTGCGGGCAAGTGGCCTCCAGCTAGGGGCGAGCAATGAGTGGCGGCATTTGCCCGGAGCATTGGGAGCACTGAGAAGGAGAGAGCAGTCTCATTGGCGCTTGCAGAGTGCCAAAGGTGTCTCCTCGAGAAGCACTAAAATTTCCTCAAGTTGCACCTCCTCGCTCTCGAATTGCGGTAATTTTCACTATCGAAACGCAATATCGCATTGCAACGGAAGCTGCATCATTGAACTGAATGCACCCTTAAGGCTAGTATTTATCTGACGCTATGAGATAAATGTTGAAAGATTCCAGCCTTTTCACAGTGAGACTTCCGTTCGAGTCGTGCGGCGGCTGTTTTGCACTTCCGGTGGCTTTGCAATAAAACTGAATAGATCGACCTATCGAATTTGCATTTCCACCAACACTGTGGAGTGGGTGAAAATGCAAAGTTCGACCTGGACCTAGAGATGAACTGGAACAAAGAATGCAAAGAAATCTCTCATATTAACTTTTTCGAATTATTTTATTCTCAAACTTCTCACCTTCTGCCCGATGGATGATTATAGGTAAAACAAGCTTGATCAAGCAGCTCGTTGGGGAGGAGGTCAAATTCGAGCCCCAAAAGGAGTGCGAGAGGAAGCGCGAGTTGGCCCACAAGAGACTGGCCTCCAGTTGGCTCAATGATTTGGAATCGCACGAACGCCAATTGGAACAAGCAATTGAGACGAAACGCTTGGCCTCCCTTTTGGCCAGCCAGATTGAATTGCAACAATTATTGCTGAACCAGCAACGAGGCGCAAGTGGTGGCGGCGCAAGTGGCAAGCAGGACAAGTGGAAGGGGCCAAGCGAGGTTGCAATTGTGAGGGGCCAGAGGAGAGGAGGCGCAAGTGGCACTCAAGTGGATGGTGGTGGTGATTTTTCTCGTAGCATTAGCAAGAGGCAATCTGATAGCAAGAGCAATAATGAGCGTGCTCCAAGTTTTGAGCCGAGCAAAGTGGATAGAACGCTTGTGGCTGGCAAGCAATCGGAGGACAGACGATCGGGCTTGGCTGTAA
>Ga0058701_10001161_pt1 | contig 18347 bp, 11 predicted proteins | sample AgamicOrMae_FD_97039 | JGI IMG/M metagenome (GOLD analysis project Ga0058701, IMG submission 97039) | Agave microbial communities from Guanajuato, Mexico - Or.Ma.e | ecosystem: Host-associated > Plants > Phyllosphere > Phylloplane/Leaf | place: Guanajuato, Mexico | collected 2012-06-04
CCCAGGCTTACGACAAAAGAAAGATCAATACAGAGAGGAGGGAGGGGCGGACGTGGGAGGGGGCGAATGGGGGATCGTTTGCGGAGACATTGACCTTTGGATTGCAGTCTGGAGGTCACGGAAGGGGGGGGGCTGTGCGGAGGGGGCTCCATGGAGGGGGAGGGGGGGCGCTTACCCCTGGGACGCCCAGGCTGCTGTGTCGGAAATACTCTTGGAAAGAGATATAAGGGTGCGAGTGGCTGGAATGGATGTCTCTAATGTTTTTACGGGTGCTCTCAGAGAAAGTTTATTTGGTATACCGACCTCTTGGAATGATGAAATTCCTGCGAACCCGAATTATTTTCGAAGCGCAATAGCTTTATAAGTAAAAGCAAGTTAATTTAATAGAAGAAAAAAAATGGATATCTGAGAAACGACTTATGCCAAAGCAGTCCATGTCGATTGAATCACAAATTCCCGTTTATTAGAAATGGATAAGTTATAAATATTATGCTTGAAAGCGGCGTTTTTCCTACAATGATGTAAGAATTACCTGTGTTCAGGCATACTGTAAAGGAAAGCTCAGTTTTCCACCTTTTTTTTAGTTTTGTTTTGAGTGTCTGGGTACTTTTTTTCTCGGAAAAAAAACTTGGCCACTTTAGTAGCACACGTAAACAAAACTATAAAACTATCATTCGAGCCAAGTAGGGCGGTCTGGACCCCGCAGTAAAAATTTAATGACAATAAAAAAAAATATATCTCCTCCGCAACGGAAATGCATCTTATTCAAAGAGAATTGGATGACTTATTCTGAGAGACGATTGCTTGCAAACTAGTTAAGAGATGAGGGTGACCCCAGGTCCATGACCGAACAACGAACACTGTGTACAGGACCGCCATGAAGGATGCGCGCAGTAGCCAATCGTCGCCATGGAGAAAGAAAAAAAAAGAGGAGCAACTCAAGACCCATTATACATAATCGTGATTACTCCGTGTAATACTAGAGTTTGAGGTTAGGAACATATGCAACACTGCTCGCAGCGTTCAATTTTTAAAGTGATTTTCCTGTAAATTACTAGCTAGCTAGGCCAGTAGCATTCTGAAAATGCTCACATAGAGAACTAAATTAATATGGCGAAAAATTTCTAACAATTAAAGAAATAACAATGGGCTTCTCTGCCGAAAAAAAAAACGAGGGAAAATTTAAATGAATCACAAAGGATATATTTTAATGGACTGAAAATAGAGTATACAAGCAGATGCTAAAAACTGACAAAAAGCCGATTGGATTACTCATATCTAAAAGTAGTGTGTTACTTTAAGTGTTACTACTTTAGGAGTAGATTTCGCGGGGGAGGGGGGATTGTGTTGTCTAAAGATGCACGTACATGGACTAATTACGACTTCGTCTAGACACAGAGGTTTGCAAATCAGTAGAAGAGACAGATATTATTAAACAAAATCTTAAAATTGCATTTTTTGAGAAATATTAAAAGAATCCTAATTTTTAAACGAATATGTCGCTAATTAAGCTTAAACGGAACGCAGTGTAAAAGTTACGAACGGAAAATCGAATCGGCTCTTAAGTCAGACAAAGTTTCATTTGAATTTTCGTGAGATTGTTAGTCTGCAGCTAACGTCATGAATAAAAAACAGAGTTACCGCGAATGCGTATAAACTTGAACTCTAAAGCAGGTCTGGCAAAGCACATGCTTTCTGTCAAGTCACCGTCAAAAATTTAAAGTCTATTTTTTTCTGATCTCTTATTTGGGCAGTACAATTTGTAGATAACAGCTGCAATTCTTATTAACATTTTTTTTTAATAAGAAGGAAAACTAGACAGGCTGCTCAGACTAGCTTCACTAAATGACTAAAAAAATAAATGAAAAACAGTTAAAAGGTCACTATCATTAACAAAATTTGATTTACTGACTAATGAGGACATTTTCACATTTTCCCTTTCTATCGCAGAAATGCACTTTAGTGAGTATTCCCAGCAGCTATAGTGGAATGACCTCTCAGCTTTATGGGCACCGATTTCGTAATAGGCACAGAGATTACTCCAAAAGTGCGTAAAATAAAAAAGATTAACTTGTATTGAAGGGTTAAAAAAATAGCTGGGCTTAACAAAATAAAAATATTACACCATCATATATCAATGTTTAAAAAGTGTGGGAATTTCCAGATGCATTTTTCGACTTTTTGCGCAGAATTTTTCTTTTCTTCTCAATTTGTGTTGGCGTTGTTTACAGTCCAGCTTTCGTTTAAAGTGTTAGTATGCTTCTTGACGTTATTTTTGGCCTTAAATGAGTTCATTTTGTCCGGATACTCCAAACATTTACCACTCAATTTTATTCAAATACAAACTTCGTAAAAACTCTGACCAGGGAGCTTAAACAGCTTTGTGGTCTATGGAATCCAGACCGTAAACAAAATTAATAATATAAGACGACTGGCCTCGCGTCTCGCCAAACACCCAAAAAATCAAGTTACTTAGGCAAAACAAAGGTTTTAGCTTTCATAAAGCAAGCGCCCTCGTTGCCACGGCCTTTTGTATTCGATCAAAATTTATGATGAAAGTCATACCGGGTTAGGGTAGTCCTTGTTCAGGAATGTAAAGTTACACGAATAAGCCCTATTTTCGTTTATTTTCAAGATTTACCAACCAATATCCATATCAATCGAAAGAGCTCGGCGAAGAGCTTATGATTGATGTGACCATTGATAAATTTATCTACAAAACTCACCAAAGCACTTCACAACCAAAACACGTATGCGACGACCCCTTCATAAAATCGTATATCTTTTTATCGGTATAAATTTTTGAAAGACTGTGCACCAAAGCACTTCACACTAAATTTCAGTCAAAACAGCACTATTGAGAAAATTCAGTGGAGCTACATTGACGAATTCAGTAAATTTTCACTGGACTTTCACTGATTCGAAGTCGGAGTTTTACATACATCCCAGCCTTGACACAGTCCAAATAGTCTAAAATGTACAGTCTCGCGTTACGTCCCAAACCGGGATCTTTCAAGTCCATTGTCTTGTGGAAGTCACATAATACAGTTTCTGCCTTGCAACAATTCAAACAGTTTTAAATATAGCGCCCTCTGGCAGGTCCCTATGGAAGTTTCGGCGCTTCGAGGGAGTCTCTAAAGTACAGTTATGGTTGAACTCAATGCCACCAAACGGACTCATAGCCGACTAAATACAGATGTCTCGTGGCTTATAAAATGATTCACCACTGCCGCCAACACACAAAAAAACGTTGATTGATGAACGGAGCAGAGCGCGACTCGTCCGTTCAACTGCGCCGCTTTGCCGCGCAACGCCGCGCGGCGTCTCGGCTTTTTCTAAGGGTTTACCGAGATACCTCAAGCATCGTGGTAGGACCATTGCCTTTGGAGGATAACAATGTCCTATGGTAAGGCTCCAGGAGTGGGGATAGGGCCTTCATCAGGTCGAAGGACGGACCTCAAATGCAGCGTCATCAACGAACATCATCAGATGAGGAAGGCTATCGTGTCTTCATTACTCACCGGAATTACTAGATTTAAAAAGGATTTTTTTTTTCTGGCGCAGTTTATTCTACGAGATATTTTTGAAACTTCCTACTTCGAAACATCATTTTTTCTCCCTTCGCTGTTTGTAGGATATACCTTTAATGGAATTACTTAAACCCAAAAATGTATAAGAATGTAATGCACGGGTTTCTTTCTTTCTCTGTAGCAGAGTCGGAACATTTCCTCAACGTGCATTCAACGTCAAGTTACACAGCGGACAACGTCACAGGATGTCGAAATGTTATCAGTCGCTGAACTTGAACTCAAAAGTAACGACCAATAAAGCAAGATTCGTGATCGGTGGAAAATCCCAAATTATGTTGGAATGTCTTCTTTAGATAGGTTGGAATAAAAAAATTGCACAGTCAGGGAAACTGGCGAATTTTGTGGGTCGTATCCCCAGAGTCGTATTCTCCGGGAATTCATTAAGAAATTTTCTCAAAATAAAAAAAAAGAGTAAAAAAAACAGTAAAAAAGGTAAAAAAAAACAAACTAATTTACTAATTTACTTTTTTACAGACAGCTATCTAGCAATATCCCCTTAATTTCTGTACCGAAAGCAATATAAAATTGAATAGTTAGAAATATTGGGAAAAAAATCACGAAATTTTATTGTGAAGATCTTTCGCAATGAAAAGCTTTTCTCTTTCTTTAATGCCCATAAATGTTTTATCCCCTTTGAGCAAACAGCATTCCGAGCAATAAAAAAAAGTTGGTTTAAAGCATCACTATTTTTAACTCTTGAGTAATTCAATATAGCCTAAATAAGATAAACCTTTTTCAAAATGTTTCGGTTCGGCTGAAACTCGCGAGAAAATGCGTTTCAAGCGACTTCTTCAGAGAATAACTGGTATAAGGAATCTCGTTTTATGTGTTTACCTTTTGTAACGAAAAGCCACAAACACCCTTTCATCCCTCACGTCTAAATCACTATTTTTATAGTTTATACGGACGTCGGCGGTCAGCAGCCTAAAAGAACGAGCAGTTAAAACACAATATCAAGGTATTATTCCCACCGACGGATTTCGAGTTTATTATACCACCTTTTCCGTATAGCCCTCCCTTTTATAGTGTCCTTATAGAATTCGACATGTACACAGACTCGACAGATAACGCTTTCTTTAAAGCCGCCCAACATATCACAACTCGGCTCTTTGGGTTACAAGTAAACCTTATAAAAGACGATCTTTTCTTTTACCTAACATTCTTTTTTTTCTCCTTTCTTGTTATGGGGTACCGTAATGGCGCCGGCTAACGCCTCCAAAGTTTTCTGGGAGCATTGCCATACTGTACTTGTTAGTGCCGTCGAATCTAAACGCGGCATTTGAATGATTTTTTATGCGAACATCATCTTATCTATTTTTTAATGTTCGCCTGGATAGGCCAAGAGGAAGGACTTCTTGAAATGAAACATTTTTACGCTCTAATAATGGAAATTTTAAGCCCGAAAAAACGTATTTATAATAAAAAGAAATTTTAGCACCATGGCCGTATCGACAGTTTTTGTCATCGACGATTTTTTCCCTTTTTAAAAAAAAATGAAAAAGAATGAAATGGTTTGTTAACCGAATACCATATTTCTCATTGCAAGAAATGGCCTTTCTAAAGAAAAACTAAATCGGCCCTTTCTGTAATCAGACCTAATTACTATAAACAAAGTGTTCAAGCAAAAGAGTAACTTAACATAGCAACTCATACTGCATAAATGAAAGTTTTTTTATACAAAACTCCATAAAATATAGGCTTCACGCAAAACCTACATTTTTTGCTTTGAAAAGGTTAGGGAAGGACTATGAATTTATACATGCTCCCTCCACTCCTTCAAAGAAAGACAAAACACCTCCACAAGTATGGGAGGAAAACAATTAACAAAACAAATCCTTGCGTAACATAAGACCGACTTGACAAACAAAATTACTTCGTAAAACACAAATCAACGAATTACTCTATTTTCAAAAAAAGGAAAAATCCAGACACTTTCGTGGTTTTAACTCATGATCAGCCTCCCAGCATCAAAGCACAAATAATTACAAACTCTTAGCAGGAATTCACCTGCAAAGACTTGTTCCTACCAGTGAATCTTGACAGAGAGCCAATCACCTTGTGGCCATGACGCCGACGTACATAAAGCATTCATCCCACGCGGCATTTTGTGTATGGCTGTACATAGGTACAGTGTGTTTACTTTAATCCGCTCCGCGCCGCAATGGGAGACGCAGAGACGAAGGAAATAAGCAAGATAGGACCCGCCTCACGTTACTGTAACTTTAGGCACTATGCCGTTGGTCAGCTGGGATTATTCTTCAAAATCCTTTTCTCCACTACTGTTATTCGCGACTGTAACTCGAAACAAAATATTTTCGAGTTGCTTTACCTGCCTGCGAAGGAAACTTTGAAGCTCTTAACCGCTAGTTAATTAGTGGCTGTCTACCCGTCTATTACAAAATGTATACAGTACTATTTATTAATTTATTCCCCTTAAGATGACTTCTACAAGCACCCAAACAGCTTCAAAATCAAGACATATAGCACTATAAAAACTTATAATAGACGCTGATATTTTTAAAAGCACTTTGAAGGCTTTAATACCATTGTTAAAAAAATAAATCTATTTTAAAACTATCCACATAAATAGTTAATTTTATCCTTTGCGACACATGTCTGGCATATTCCAAAGTTGGAAGGTTAATGTACATAAAATAAATTTCGAGAAATATTTGGCCGTACGGTTGCACTCTTTGGACTGAATGCAAGGTAGTCCGAGCCTTACCTTCTCTAAAATATTTATGATAGAGTGCGGAATGTATCACTAGTTCATGTTTGTGTCGAGACCCTGAGAGAGAATCCTGTATCCGTTTCCCCTGAATCAGCATCCTGTGATTCATTTTACTCGTCGGCCGATTCTCAGAATCTCAGTAAACCGGATTCTTTGTGTAGGCGGTTTTATTCCTCCGAGGTAAAAAGGGTTGCTTGGAATTTGAAATCTTACTGGTTGGAACCGTGTTCGGCGCTTCGCTTGTGAAAAAAGGAAGGCAATCGGGATTATCACGAAGAATACGGCTCCTTGAGGTTAAGAAAATATATCATAGCTTTAAACTCTTGTTTGGTCTAATAGAATCACAATAATTATAATTAACGAATGTGGCTCTCCAAAAGCAAACCAAGAAATATTCCTGGAGAAGCCTGACAGAAATGATAACCTATCATTTAATGGTTTGACTACTAATGATGTGAACGGTTTCTGACGAATTACGGTTTTCGCGATAGTGTTAGTCGAATGGGACCATGAGCACCCCACCGGTGAGCGCATGGTTGGAATTCGTAAACAATCACTCATATCTCGCAAGTATAACCGTCACCTCATACGTCAACATCCTCACGGTAAGCTAACCTATGAATACTTGACGGTGAAAACGCAAGAGTATTTAAGGTCCAGACGTATTTTCCATCCTGAGAAAGACTTTGGGACCACGGTGTCTTACCGGTCAGAACCGAAGGTTCCCCGATCACACCGATTAATAGGAAACCCTTGGAGTGAGCATGCAGACAAAAATAACCACCTATCATTTGAGGCAATCCAATCCGAAGGGTTAAGTCCAGTCCAGAAGCGTTGTCTTCAAGTCACTGATTAGGATTTCCGCCAGAATTTCAAAGTAATTCCGTCTGGCACACTGCACAAGTAAATTCACCACAACGATCACAATACATCCACCAAGAGCACTTAGCACTCGCCCGGGCTCGAACTGCGGACCACGCTACGATACCAAGGACCGGAGCGTCGCGGACACAACTTCACGCATGGGAGTTCCGACTCAGACTGACGGCGGCGTCGGCGGCGGCGGGCGTGGCGGAGAGCGGCGCGGCGGCGGGGCGGCAGCGGACCCTCCTGGAGACGGGACTTGCCGAGCCGGCTTGCCGCACCACCTCACCGCACTTCACCGCCACGGAGGTACACGAACTAGCGAGGATGTTGTGGTAGCGGTTGAGAGACGTAGCCGCTACGTGTTCACAACGCGCGGGTTATTTAGTTCGAAACGATTTGAAGGAAAATCTAGTTTTAGATGAACTTTTTTTCTCTCTCTCGAAGGTAATGCCCGAGGTAGTAGCAACGGTAAATTTCGGCCTTGCTTCATGGTATTATTGATTTTGAACAGGATGGTTTTTAGTTTACCCAATCATCATGGTCAAATTCCGGAGTCAAAGGCAACGATCATACCGCCGAACTTATGAGAGGAGCAAGTATGAGAGTAATTCGATTGTTTCTTAAGTGTTTTAAAGATAGTTATATTATTCCCGCTTCAGTCTTGAAAGTCCCTTTGAACCTATCCTCTCCTTTCACTTCATTCCCATTTCTTCTTTTGCCTGGTGCACTTTTCATGGTCCTACCTTTCTGCCTCATACCACCTATGTACCCTCGAGTCATAATCTCAGCTACCATTTGTCCTGTCACCACCGCTCTTCCCTCTCACTCCATGTTCTCTTTCATATCATCCATCCATTCATGCATACACACGTCTAGATGGAAGCAAGCTCCTTCTCCCCAACATGCTGAAAAATATTGTGAACCGAACGCAAAGCTGGGCCTTAATCGTACAAACCCACGCACACCTTGAAGCTCTATCTCTCTATCACATACTTTAGCTCCACTATGATTTCCACGCCCGTGCAGTGTATCATCTTAAATCCAAGTGAGGTTTATATGCGGCAAACTATAATTATGAAACCCTTGTACGGTCAGCGACTTGATAGCTGCTAACGCTGTTAACCGGTCGCGAATGCAACTCCTGCCAGTCATGTTTACAGAATTCAAGGTTACATAAACGAATTGTCATTTGATGAACTTGAATGCATATGACTTATGAACGACTGCATTAGCATTATTGTCACCTGTGCAATAAATACGAAGTATACAGGGTTCACGACAGAAATAATTTCATACTGAGAATCGGACACAAGTCCTGGGGGGAGGTTAAATAACCAACAAATCAAACTTTGACGTAATATGGCCTTTGACGAAAGAAAATTAAAACAGTATGAATGATATCTCTTCGTGATCATACTGATTCGATTCTGTTGAATAACGAGAAAAGAAAAGGCGACATCGGTTGCATTCCAGTTTCAAATGAGCAATTCATTTTTCTGCATAAATCTCCGTGAAGATCTTAACGTGATTTAGACGATGTTTGTGTTTCGGCAGATTACGAATAAAAGAATGTTTATCTTACTGGGTGTTCGGAGAATTCATTTAGAATGAATCAGTGACCAATTAATACCGCCTGTTCGTATACAAATGAACTTTTCTAGTGATGCAACAGTGAGTGCGTTTTTTTTCCTTCTTTCTTTTAATATCTGGAATTTGTTCCACTACGTACAGATCCCATGCGGAGTTCAACAAACGCAGAAAAAGAAGAAGTGTGAACTTTTGAGGAGAAAAAGTACGATTTTCAACGGCTATCTCTGTTCGATTCACTAAAGGTCCTCAACCTCCAAATTATGTACTGTACGACTGTTGTCTGTACCAGAGAGATTTCGATTCATAAGTCAATAAAAAGACCAGTGACAAGCCTAATAAAAACGGATTCGGAACAAAGGAGAGCCGGAACAGTCGTCTTTTGGTCTCCACGATGAGATATCATTCATCTCTGCACTCGCTTCACAGTAATGGGCAGCATCCATTCTTCCGGTTAACTTACATATTATCCCTTTATTCGTAACTTTAAAAAAATCATCCCTAATTCTGAAATGAACCATTCGTCTGAATGGCGTTCGGCACAACTTCTCCTTGGCTCGAGAGTAACAGTGCCCAAAAAGGGGCTCTCTGCTAGAGCCACGAGTATTTTCCCATTCCCTTCTAAAAATAAAATAAAAGTTCGCCATACGAAATATAACCGACAAATTTGCAAATATAACCGGAGGAAAGGAAGCTTCGCTTAGAGAACAACTATTGGGTTCCCACGAAGGCGCTTAGCATCTTAGAAGTCATTTGGATTCCAAGACGGAACAGGAAAAAGTACATAATACAAAAATATTTTAAATTGTTCCTGTACCATCTGAGGAAATAGACTTCGTTTGAGAAGCAAATGCTGAATTATGACGGGAGAGATGCAAATTCTACCGCTGTCCACTAAAGCACTTTGCGAGGAGTGTGAGAAATTGTTCGATCAGCGCAGCAAAACCATTTTTGCCAGTGTACCAAGGTGTGCAGCTGAGATGTTTGTCATACCTCGCAGGCGCCTGTGATAAAAGGTGCGGAAAATTCGTCACGACTTTGTGTTTGGGGTGATTGACTTGGTTTTTAAGAGGAAGTAATTAAACTCTTTCCAGGAAGTTAAGTCTTGACATGGCAGATGGACAGTGACTTCATGTGTCCTTAAAGACAATTATGGTATAATAACTTCCAAAAAGGGAGCGGAGCAACTACCATTGTGCGTGTAGGACAAGTTGGACCTTGGACGACAAACAGGCTGACAAAAGCCACTAAATTCACCCACAAGTGGTTCGGTGTGGCGCGAAGTACACATGAAAAACTAGTGGGAAATGGAGGAAGCCAACCTCTGACTTCTGCTTGAGTCTCTCATATCATCCACCATTGCTTCTCGTTCATCGTGTATTCTATCTCTCATCTTCTGGCGGTCTCGTTACACCGTAGTCCTTCCATCTTCAATATCTTCCAACATTTGCTCGTCACTGCACCATTCCGGATATCCCTTCCACCCTCCTCGAGCATGCATTTCCCAATCTTCGGCAACTAAGGTACATTCATGTTCCATTCGTCAATTTCGAATCTTCGGCTCTTCTAAACCCATCTGCTGCGGGCACTTCTCCAATGCACAGCTCAACTGTTATTCCAACCTCAGCTAGATACATTACTCCTTTCACCTTTACCTGAATCGTGATAAATTTCAATAAACTCATGTCCACTTTAATTAACTGTAAGGCTTGCGTATGTCCTTTGCTTTGCTCAGATTATGGCTCAAGCTGTTTCAGGCTAAAGGAGTTGAGGAGTTCTGGACCCTGTTACAAGATGAGGGTACTCTACATGTATGAGTCGATCTTACAAAGAAGCGTCTGTTCGATTGGTCGGCGACCCTTCTACGTAAAACGGGAATCATTGTTTTGTTATCTGGTCGCAGTGAAGACCAAGACTGAGGACCTGCAGGTGCGGCTGCTGGATGAGCTTCAAAGACACTAATCAGGGCCTTCCACTCCACGAGCACAAGGCAAACAGGACAGAAGGACTGCACTACTGACCATGAGAACACGGCTCGTGGTCATTAATCGCACCTTACAAGGATTTGACCAAATCGAAATCAGAGAAAGCCTTCAATGTGGGTCTACGTGATCGTGTCCATTCATTTAACAGCGTAAATAAACGGATTCCTTGACCAATTTGAGTGTAGGGAATGCTTACTCTTCTAGTGATCGAAATGAGGAAATTTTTGATGGATGAGCGTTTTTTAACTCCTAAGCTGACAGATTTGTTCGATATACACAACGTGAAGGTAACATTTTTTTAGCGCTCAACTTTGTAGAAAAAGTTGTGAATAACATTCGGATTGGATATAGGACAATGGAATGAATTGGGTTATCTCTTACGGACTGTTCGTTTAGCGCGAAATAAAAGACGGTAGATTTGGGGGTAATTTACAAAGATTTCACAATCATATTGTACAACGATACATTCAGAAGCCCCTGACATGAATGCGAACTTCCTTTCTATTCTTCACGCAACAACTATTTTCGACATAATACTACCACACATACTACTATCACTAATATATCATAACACTATCTTAAAAGAAATGGAAGTAGGCTCCTAGTTCGTCTGTCACTCCAGACGGCCTTCAATCTTGCGGTCTCCAAATCCATGCACAAGGAAGGAACAAATTCAATAACCGCAACGCAGGTCAGTGTTTTGCATAGGCAACTAACACGCTGGTCGCACGCAAGCGGCCATTTTGTCCCCGTGCAAGGCACAACCTTGGACATAAAACTGGGGGTGAAAAAAAAAGAGGGTGAAGCCTGACTGTCATGCTCTGTAGTTTTATTTGGGATAATTCGGCCCCGAAACGAAGTGCTACTCAAAAAGAAAAGAACATCGAACTGTCTGCATATGGATTTTCCCGCACTTATTTTCCTTGGCATATACCGTTGTGTCCTCACCACAGCCTGCCTACAGTCTTAGAAAGCATATCAGGTAAAGCCACAAGAAAATTTACACCCCACAAAAGCAGCGAGAGAGACAAGGCAAAGACTGAAGAAGTGTCCAACGACCTTTGTCATGATGGTCCGAGTCCCTTCCGGTTTGCTATCTTACAGGACGAACGATCGCCGGAAATGAAGCTGATCAAGATTTTTGTCGGAGTAAATTAAGCCGTTTGGCGTAAAGATATTTGCTTTGACTACAGACCGTGTCGAGCGTCTTAAATAGGCTTACGACATTGGCTGGGCCGTAAAGCGAGAAATGTCGGTTATTTTCGGGAATCGCTTTTAATGGCTCGAAACGAAGGGACGACAGGGGAATAGTCTGGCAAGTACTCACGAAGAAACCTAAGGTTAAGGTTGGAAAACCCGTATTCAGAAAATACCAGCAACTTCATTTTATACCATCGCTTATTCCTTGGGATGCAAAGCTACCGCAAAAATGTTCCTCAAATACTATGCAAAACGACTCAATGCCTGCTGACAAAAGTGTTTGTCTTATCATCATGTCTATTTTATTCTTTAGAGAGGTTTAATTAAATATTTATTTTAGAAGAGGTTTAAAAACTATTGAAATGAGAAATACGGTAACCTGAGCTGGAGGTTTAATTATTCAGCAGGAGCTTCGTACAACGCAAGTTAAAAGTACAGGCAGATTTAAGTATGCCAAACGTATTGACCGAGAGCGGTTCCTGTATACAGAAACAGGTCGTGAAAATAGGAGACACGAACGATGATTGTAAATATCACACAGCTTAAATCGGGAGTTTGGGTTTATAGAAGAGAACAACTATCAGACAGTCTTCACGGTCACTTTCCAGAAATGTGACGAACAAAGCATTAGCTTAGATGAAGTAGTCGTTACGTTTGATAAATTTAGTGGTTCAAAGTTGCGAAGTGATCAATTGCGAAGGCCGAGCCAATCATGTAATCAAACAAACCTTGAGTTACGTTTAGCATCTACAGAAGAAGTAGACCATAAAAACACACTCCTTCCGATCCACTTAAGCACAATGAGAAAATCCGAAAAACCATCAACAAGATGAAACCCTTATCATGAGAAATTGCTGCTGAATTGTGGTAACTGTTTCGAGATATTAACTGAAAACTCGGGAAGAAAACGGCACTGTTCAACAGAAATATAATTATTATACCAACGCATATTTTAACAACTTCGGCAGTCGTCCAGGAGTCATAAATGCAAACGTGAAAATGTCTAATAGGCAGTATCTTACTAACAGCCGAGTTGTACCGAGTAGAGAACTAAAGAATGGTCTTCAAAGAGGATGTGGATGATAAACTCATTTCATTAGTGTTGAATTTTTTAAAAAGTTTTGAGATGTATGCAGTTCACGATGAGTTTCCACCTCTATATTTGTCACTCTCTTCCTAATCTGGTAGGACGCAATTTTTCTTCAGTCATGCGTCACAATTGTGCATTATTCCTATTCCAAAGCACAAAACTTTTTACGACAGTCTCCAGCAAACGGAAGCGCTGTTTGTCTTACCTGAAGATTTTTTTCCGAAAGAACTATGAGATTCACAGCACACATTTCCTGTCCTTGGGTCCAAACCGCTATGAATTTTCCTGGAATCGACGAGCCCAGACAAGGTGGCGATCGTTAATATTTTCCCTTCAGATCAATGCAGGTAGGCCTACATTTTGGCTACTTGTTTGGTAACCCCGCATGGGTCTACGCGATCGACCAGAATATATTATGTGATGATTCACCGGTATTGATAGTTATACAGAAAAGTAAAACCTAGATTTAGGTAGCATGATGCTTCAGAGGGTGGTTTCGTAAAGCGTCGTGAGGGTAATTTAAACGATATTTAAAGCAAATATCAAAATGTATTCAGAACATACGGTAGCCTATATAATTTAATTGTACCAGTTAAGTCAGAACATTGTCGCGGCAAGAAAGCCTTATCTTATACAAAAATGCGGCCATGCATTTACTTGAAATATTTAAGATATATGAAAAATACATTTTGAGTATTATGAATTACCAGCGACCGCAGCTAATTCCCTACAACATAGGTTCTTTATTTCTATTTTACATCTTCAGTTGTCGTATTATTTTTATAGAACAACTAGTAGCAAATACTAGGCAGTACACGACGTAAGACTAATTTGCAGATGTCCAATAAGACCTATCCTTGTCTATATCAAGGGATACAGAGGAAAGCGAAATATAATGCTGAAAGCATTATCGTGTAGTTTTCCTATTTATAAAACACTTTTATGCATGAATAAACATTTGCACTGTTCCTTTACGTGTTAATTGTGCTATTCAAGGAAGGTTACATTTACAGCATTTTCGAGGACACGCTCAACGGGTAATTTAGAGAAAAGATTACTGGTTGTTGTGGCAACAAAGCGGCTTTATCCTAAATAGATCGGTATTAAGCGCAATTTTATTACTGTTCGCAAAGAAGGGAAATGCACGGCAGTGGTCCGGCTGAAAAACTGGACGGCTAAAAGGGTTGCGTGATTTGGGGTAGAGAAATTTGTCTGGGGATAAAAAGCTAATATAAATGTAAGAAATTTGAAATTATCTGATAAATGAGGGTTGTAAAAAGAAAACACGCAGGGATTTGGCTGTGTTAGTAGCGGAAAAGGATGCTTGAATCTCATTGCTCAACAATTACCCGCTCTCCACAACTAAGTTCATCGATTCCACGTACTCACCTACCATGCAAAACTGACAAGACAAGTGAGTGGAGTATCGTGGTTTGTTAAGAAAATCGCTGGTCTAGTTCTCAGATCCAAGAACACTACTTCTAAAGTTACCGATTCGGATGGTCAATTATACTGATATTCCTCAGCTGCTTGAACAACTCCCAGTCAGAATGATCCTCATTAAGTATCTTGGAGACACTGCCTTGCAAAGAAGCACTCAAAGAACGAGGATAAGAACTGCCTAAACACATTTGATCTTGAATATATGAAGTTACGTGCCAATACATACCTGCTAGATCTTTCTGGCTCCTAGATATTATAAATCAGCTTTCCATTGCTCTTTGTCAACTGCTGCAATCGTAAGTTAACACGTATTCCATAAACTGCTCCAACTGCTCTCGAATCTTAATCGCAACTGTCTTCCTCTTAAAGGCAGTTGACTACGATCTTCGTGCCTCCGGAATTTCAAGTGTAAACTGTCTGGAAGAACCTGGCTCTCACAAGTCAGCTGACTGCTAGAAGCGTGTTTTATGAAAAGATGTCAATGAGTCCCACATGGCTAAAAGATTTCCTCAGGAACTGCAATCGCGGACTTCCCCAACAAGAGGACTCCCAGCTGGCTCTTGGGAGTGCACCTCAACCAGCACAATGTTTGTTGAGACCGCACCCGACAGCGTGGGAGCCCAAAGTAGGTTATGCCCGCTGATTTGAACCCTTGGTAGCACCATAATTACTCGCACACGCATCATGGATTCGCCTCGCCTGACCTTCGGACTCTAGTTCACTTTCCTTGCTGCACCGTGGGGTGCGGCATGGCATGGCCTTGGACTTAGATTGCGAACAGGGTGTGAGGTGTTTGTCACTGAACGCTAGGTTATTTACTTATAATTAATAAGGATCGAAATGCCGGAGGGAGGCTTATCTAAGTTTTCTGAGTGTCTAATAAAAAATCGTCAGTGTCGCTCTCCACCATGTCCTTTCGCGTCTGACCAATCATTAGGTTTGTACCATGTTCTTTGTTATTAAAAACGAGTGCAGTACTTTTGACAGCCGAATATGCTTTCATGAGCGCATCTCTCATTATTTCCGGAGGTCAACGTTTCTGCTTCACAGGTGAGCTTCTACCAACGAATGAAGATTTTTGGAAAACATCGGTCTTGTGAAACACATGTGGATCAGATATTTGCTGCAATCAGAGATGGGCTGTTGACACGGCGTACCATTGGAATCGAGACAGCAGTGCCTCCGCAGCTTGCGAGCAAGACGCATTGTTCAGACCCACCCCGAAGTTGCTCCAAATGTTGTGATAAGGAATAAGTCACAGCTTCATCGCTGATTCTCGAAGACTTGCGAAGTCGCAGATTAATCACACTTATTCTCATTGAAAGAGGCGTTGCTTCTACACTGATTCTCAGTGATTTCAAGAAGTCGCCGCTTCACGGCCGCTTCATCACTTATTCTCGTTGAGAGAAGTCGTTAATGTTTGACTGATTCTCCGAGATTTGAAAAATAGCCGCAGCTTTATCTCTTATCACTGGAAGAAGGAGTAATTGCTTCTTCTCTGATTCTCAGAGATTTCGAGAATTCGCATCTTCATCACTTAGATTATTCTCATCGGAAGAAATCGTTGTTCCTTTCACTGATTCTCGGAGATTTCAAGAAGTCACTGCTCAATCGCTGTTTCTCTTGTGATGCAGAGAAGTCGCAGCTTTAGCATCGATTCTCTACGGTTGGCGATGCTGAGGGGCAAACGCCCCCTCATCACCTCTTCACCGGTCACGTGGTAAGCCAACTTTGTTTTTCGACGTGCCTTGGCCAACGAGTTTGCCCTTCAACTAAAGCTCGGCGTGGGGGAATGTTTCGTTGCAGTCTCGTGGGTGGCTTGCTTGATAAATGCTGCTCGACATTCGTAACTAAATCGGGTACAGGTCTTAGTTGAGAATTCCGAGATGCGAGAAGTTTTCCGATATGGAATTTAGCAACGAAACTCTAACATAAGCTTCCTTTGCGTAGTCTCAACTATTGACCTGTTTTTGTCAAACATCAATTTAAACACTACAACTGGCATGATAATCCGTCTAAAAGTCTAGACGAATAACTAAAAAGCTCTCCTAGGCGAGATGAGTTATCTACAAAGCACCACAAAAATGTATGCCAAGACCCAGAGTCATTATTATTCTTGATATGGCTACATGGGTATTAGCCGAGAGTCGCGTGAGGGTAACAAAGTTTAGCAGAAGATCCATGGCACTAAATAAGTCATGGGGTGAAAACGAAGCATAATATATATAAAAAAAGGTCAGTTCTATTCGCACGCCTATGTTAATACAAGGGAGTCTTGAAGGCACGGAAACCATAACCTAATGCATTTTGAATGTGAGGTGACGTGAACGCACGGAAACAAACTAATACATTTTGAATGGGGCAGCGTGTGAATAGTCACTTCGTAAAAAAGAATAATAAAAAAACGCGTCGTTAAATAGGTTTTGATCTATGTTTAATATGTATACCAGCGTATGGGAGTATCTTCAAAGAGGACAGTAGCGAGTTCTCGTGGGCATATTCAAGTCACGAGGCTGAGAAGCCGCCGGCACGGTGCGTCCCTAAAAACCAAGTAACCTACAAGTCTTGTAAGCAACGGCTGTCCGTGATCAGTCCACTAAGTGCGACAATTATTCTCTCGTCTGGCTCTTCAACGGATAACTGTTCCTCGGCAACAAAGAGGGTGGCCACCCGGGAGAGTAAAGAACTGGGCGATGACGTCACTCGGGTACCTGACCGCTTCCAACGCCGACGGAGGTACCCATCCCTCCGTCCGTCCCGCCGCTCTCAGCGCCGCCCGAGCCGAGCCGGGTACTTATATTAACCCACACAATATTCAGAGGCGTCAATAAGATGAGTCAGGTACTGGACGAAAAATGAACAAGTAACTGGATCTCTTGAACAAGACGGGTATCATTAACCCGTTCATATTCTCAGTTGCTTCAAAGAGGCACTCCTTTCAGTGATTGAAGGCACTGACAATGTCCACTTCAAAGGATGGTTTATCTGCTCCTTGTGTTTTACTGATTGTGAGAGTCAAGGAGAGCAAGAACGAGGCACAAAGAGGTAACCTTACCTTGGTTAACCTAATCTAACGGTCGCCAAACCTGATTGTGCTTACTCCAAGTCCAAGGCGACAGCAGCCTGCTACCGAAAAGTAAGCGGCAACAAGCTTGGCGACAGCAAAAGCAAGGTAGCAGGGTGACAGCAATACGAGGAACCACACAACCTCGCATAGGGCTTGGAGACGATATAGGTTAGGGGTTGGATGTGCCGTTCCTCATCGCTCTTCTACCTAGACGCGCTCGGCTTGACGACACAATAGGTCGACAACTAGACGTAAGATTGCACCCTTTGAAATCTACACCGCTCAACCTTAAGTACTTATTCCAAGCAACTCGCTAAAATGGACAAGCGAAATCATGTCCTCCAAAAGGAGGAAGTTTTGACGCTGTTGTCAAAACCATCTCATGTAATGAATACAGCCCCAGCATCACGACAACCCTCACATCACAAGCATCTAAACTGAATTATCCCAGATGGCATGAAATGTGAGCAAAAGTCCACCGTTTGACGTCCAGACATCCGCAAACCGTTTCTTATTGTACCGTACTGAGTACAATGTAAGGACTCAATTTCATAAAGGACTACTTGTTTGGCCATTTATTTGTCGCATTTTTTGCGTATAGGTAACAGTAGCCCAGACCAAGAGGTAGACATTAACGCGACCTTTTCACTCCTTCGTTTTCTGGTGCAAAAACAGTTCCAGCTATAACCTTGGCTTTCAGATTAAAGCCCACCCCCCCCCCCCCCCCCCCCCCCCCCCCCCTTCACAAAAGGCGTTGTCTTACCCTGGCTCCACGAAAACTTTTTTA
>Ga0058701_10001162_pt1 | contig 18345 bp, 10 predicted proteins | sample AgamicOrMae_FD_97039 | JGI IMG/M metagenome (GOLD analysis project Ga0058701, IMG submission 97039) | Agave microbial communities from Guanajuato, Mexico - Or.Ma.e | ecosystem: Host-associated > Plants > Phyllosphere > Phylloplane/Leaf | place: Guanajuato, Mexico | collected 2012-06-04
GTTAGGATAGTCATTTTCCGTCATTTTTACCCCCAAGGAAAGGAAAAATCACCATGAGAACATGGGGACAAAAAATGACTTTTTTTTTGTCGAACTGTGTTATCTGTTACCCGTTTCCTAGCAAGTTCTGGAATCTCTCCTGCCTTACTTTATATTAAAATTATGATTATCAAGTGTTATTTTTGTGGGGTCCTTCTTTGTATTTCTTAATACTTTATCAAATCTTAATCTTAAGCCTATTCTCGAGATTACGATACATTTTCAATGAGATTTCGCCGAGATTTTTCAATATTATAAAGCTTACTTTTGTGTCAGACTCTTTAAGTGATATTAGTTTTTAGGAAGTAACTTCAGAGATCTCTGAGGTGGTTCGTGCGTTGATTATTGTGTAAACATTCTCTTTTGGTCACAGTTTGTAATTTGTGTATTCTTAAACCTGTTTTTGTGGTTTCCAGGGAGGAATTGGATGTTCATTGTGAATCGTTAGATTCTGAACTAGGCCAGTTGAAGGATTTGCTACATAATAGTGGCTTCAGCTTGGACGCTAGCACTTTGCTTGGGGTGAGTTTTCTTCTTTTATTTTGCGGATTTAAATCCACAAATACCCAAAGTAATGTGTCATTGATGCAAGGAAGACTGGTTTGAAGTCTGGAATGGAACAGTCGGTAGGTAATGTATGTTGGAAGTAATTAACTATCTTTGTTTTTTCAGCTCTTCAATCCTGATGACACTCTACCCTTCAACAACCCGCAGCAAAGCAACGATGAAAAAGACCCCCTCGGTAAGTCTTTTAGCCCGCCAGACTGCGGGTGAAGCAATTCAATTTGCGGGTCAAAGGTAGAAATGGAATCTAAGCATCCGGTTGGATGCGCAAACATTTGCGCCAACTTAGCGATCGTGTAGAGGCGGGGAGATAGTCTTTTTGACTTGCTCGCAATCAGGTCAGCGTAGAGAGCCTCACAGGGAGAGGGGCGTCACCCTAGCATCCCACCAATCAGCGTTACTGGTTCCATGCATTCACGAATCAGCGTACACCGCGGGAATAAGTTGACGCCTCTCTTCCTTTGATGCTCTCTAGGTCAGCGGTCAAGTGTCGGACGAATAGACACGCCCAATACCTGACGAAGTTTTTCGATAAACTTTTCTGGAATTTTACGTAATATCATGAGACTAGAGCTAATCTGAAACCTGGCTCGCCGAGTATTGTTGCCAAAATAGAAGCTTTTGTTTCAAACAGATTTCGTCATCATTACCTAAAACGAGGAAACTGAACGTTAGTCAAGAGAAACTTTTTAGAACGTAGGAGTTTTAACCTGGGGAGGGCAATCTTATCCCATAACTTCCCAAAGTATTTGGAGTGAAATTTAGCTTAAGAGGAATTGGAAGGATTTTCATCATTATAATACGCAATTCTAAGCTTTGGAAAATGCCTAAATTGTTAAATATCAGGTTTCCAGAGGGATGATAGTTTTTAAATTGTGACAATACTGAACTAAAATTATCCTCTAAAATATTTTTTTGTTTCCGAACGGCTTCTCTGGGCGGTAGTGGGTTCATTCTCTTGATGCTGTGACTTTATCTTTCCTAACCACTGCTGCCAGATTTCACAATGTAGAGGATTTTAACCACGATTAACTCGAGAACTACGAGAGATAACCCATCATATCGGATATATTTTGGATTACTCTCAAGCTAGGCAATGTAATAAAGGAGCTGATCACCAGATCACCTCAACCGGTTAAAAAGTTAACCGCGTGTAAAAATGAACATTCCCCCAAATGTGGCAACACTGTAACCAATATTTTGATTTGTCGCAGATCCCCTAGGCAACGAACTAGCGATGTACGGGCAACCGGACATGCGGGACGTCCTAGACTTCGCGTATCTCGATCGACGGCCGGGAAGCTCCTCACCACCTCCTCTGGGAGACGGCTGTGATATAAACACACCCGTCATGACACCCGCTAGCCCAGGATTCAATTCGCCTATGTCGGAAGCAAAGCGACGCAAGGTTTGAAGGTTCATACTTGTGCAGTATTAGCAAATACAGGGTGAATTGAGTACCGGCGGAAGGCTGGCCCGAACCGGTTCAATAAAAGCGACGTTCTCGATCAAATTGCAGAGATAGTCATGACAGAGGTTTCCAATCTCTCGCCTCCCGCCTTGTTGGCTGCACTGAAGTCCCGCCGACACATTGCCATCACTTTGTTAGGAAAAAGACGATCTATTTTAGGTTCCACCGTCGTGCATTATAAGGTATATGTGTTGTCTTTTTTTAATTCTAAAGCATTTATCTTAACCAACTCGGAAGCGCAAACTGAGACTAGGTCTGGAACAGCTGCTTAGTTGCGAGTACCTCAGTTTTTTCTTCAGATTCTCTCTAGCTCGGTACAGTGCTTAAATGAAAAGGATCTGAAAAGAAAGCTTTTGAAACGAATATGCAGGAAATTGGCAGGGTGGCGTCGGCTTACATTTCTGAGCCTAAAAAACCATAAATCTAAATCTAAAAAGCGGTAAGATTTTGTTTTCTAAACTTGGTGTGCTAATGTCGTGTTTGGGGACAAAGTTGTGTCAGAAGACGCGCTTCGTGAAAAAGGTGGGTGTCGAATATTTAAAGTATTTAGTCCCATAGTATAGATCAAAGGTTTTAGATGAAACATGTTTGGAAGCTGTGGATTTTTCGGCTGGAATTCAGAATGTGCCTTTCGTGCGGATGTCCTTTAGAGTCTTATTTTTACGGACTCCACCCCTTAGGTCCAAAAAACCGTACTACCTACATTTTTATCAGCTGAAGCAAGAGCAGGAATGCGTATTCGATTGTGTTTTAAGAATCGCTATCGTAACAATTTCAATGTTTCTAACCCTAAAAACACTGGCGACAATGCAGCTTTCAGACGCTATTTATGAAATCGGCGTTTTTTTCCGTTACGTGGATTGTCGTTTTAATCGTGGATTCACTTCAGGAGATTAGACTTACACCTTTTCACGTGCGGTTTCAATTAAATGTGGTGTCAAAATGTCTGTGAGAACGTACCCTGTATTTGTCTTAGCATAAAAGAGATCACTAAAGAAATTTTATGTATATATATATATATATTATGCGAATCGAATGTTGGCTTGAAAGCAGTTTCGAGTTAACGGGTGTTAGTGGGCGTACCTCAAAGAGAAAAATATTTTAACTATTGCGTCGCTGTATATCACTTGAAACCGTGTGAAGGCTGTGGCTCGTGAGGCCCAGAGTTTCTTTTTGGTTTGAGTGAGACCTACTTGTACATTTATACCGTAAGTTATATATTTGAAATCGTCGTTTAAGTGGTTTGGATTATTTTCACCTAAGTAATATTGTTAAGCGACGCGGAAGGTGGTCGATCTAAATCTTGCGAATCGTTTCGTAAGGACTCACTTATTTGTAATTTTGTTTTGTTATATGTTAAATATGTTTTGTTTGTACACTGACCATGAACAGTTAGGTTGGAGGTTATAGCTGATATCTCGTCATTACCATTATAACACTTCTCATTTACTTCATGTAGCGGGGTGATCTTGATTAACGATTCATAATTAATCTGTTGTGCTCGCTCTATTTCTTAGGATACATTTTCACATTTTGTTAAATGTATATCATTCGGTTTCCTTTTCTTAGATTTTTTTTTCAAAATTGTTTATTGTAGAAGCTATGTTTGTACCCAACTACCGATGTTTGTTGCCGTTAGCCACGAGTATATGTTACTGTTAATTTACTGTGGTGAGCGTTCTAACACTCAGTCGGCGGTCTGTGCGAACAGTGGAAATTAAGTTACCTGACCGGTTTGATAAAAAGACTGGGTTTTGTCGTAAATAATCAAGGCAACAACATCTGAACCTTTTCATGTTCATATGAAATATATTTTGTCGCCTATCGAGACGTGCAGTAAAATCACGTTTTCCTTTCAATCGCAGTATTAATTGGTACTCGGATCCTTCCGCCCTTCACCTGATCCCTGGAGTCCTACTGGTAGACACAGCCTATTGGAATGTTCCAATTTTAATATTCCGAATTCGGAACGTCGAGCTCGTAGCGCGAATCCTATTTTTTCTTTGTGGAGTGCTTGCCAAGGCAACGAATCCAAGTCGGTGATCGCAGTTTCGCACCGTCGCGTTGCCTTACGGCGTAAGTACCGTTTCGTCCTCCATCGGTAAATACGGCAGTGGAAAATTGCTCAAGTACGATGTCTATTTATCATCGGAATCACGTACTCCGAAGTCAGCTAATCTTGCACCCTCAGCTGAGTTTTCAAGCAATCAAATCTCGCGATAGGCTCCCTGAAACTTCGTCTTTACTACAATTTTCCTTGGCGTCTTCAACAGTCCTAAGCTGTAACATATTTTCTTATTAAAGTATAGTTTTCAGGAACACCTTAAAAACAGTCGTCGAACGCATGAAATTTACTAAAAAGATGCGTATCGTTGATACCTCTCCCGCCATTTTTTCAAAAAGAAAACTCGACGAGTTCCGTCCGTTTTCCTTTTTGTGTAGCATGAATCTTTTATTCGGGGTACATGTTATTCTCTACATCTGTGTCCTCTCAAGGAACTACCTCATACGACAGTCTGACCGTCTGACATGTTGAGTCGTGGTCTTTATAAAGAACAGAGAGGAGTGAAGATTTTCAAGCAAATCCAAGATGTCAATGTCAAACTTGTTTATGATTATCGTCTTACATGACGAAGCACAACTCCGGTAAATAGCTGACTGCTCAAATCAGGCAAGTCTCCTAGAACTGCGTCGCTGAGACGTGAAAAGTTATTCGGTTTTTGGAGGGTCGTGGGAATTCAGAATTACAGTATTCCTGCCTTCTCTGAGTTGATCTATTTGAAGGACGTAACCTGAAGGATATCTATCACCTTCCCAATTCCATCACGAGTCTCAATTTGGGTCAGAAGCCATATGAATTCTGCTGATAAACATTTTTCTACGTCTTGAAACGAGAACAAACAGAGCAGTGCAGAGTTATGAATCATCAGTTAAGAAGAGAGGTTATTGGGAACTAGTTGTTGTTTTTTTTTCGCTCATATTATTCGTCATCTGCATGCTTACAGTTCATGGAAGTGATTTGCGAACGAAATCGCTTTATCACTTGAAGCGTTTTCGATTACGCGTTTCATTCACTCGACTTTTTTTCTTATTTATTTGATTTCAAATGCAAAACCCATTTGAATCAGGTTTTGTGTTAATCAGCATTTTTGTCTCACGCTCACGGCTGCTTCGGCGAAGATCACCCGTTGTTCTTTTTGTGCCTTCCACGGCATGCTCCGTAAAACAGCGCTAAAATATTTTCATATATGTTCTATATCTAGTGAGTTGCAACTCTAGTTTAGTTTTCGAACGCAGCCTGGGGCAGAAAATGTGAGAGGTGGTGGCTCAAGACCAAGTTAAAGTTTTGTTACGTAGGTCTAATTGTGCTTGTGATATGGTACCATTTATGTTGAGGTGACGGTTAGTATCTTGAATAAGGCAAATTTTTATATTCTTTTAATCCTTTTTTTCAAGTGTTTTTTGATTTGTAAGTCAGAACAGTTTTTTTTTTTAATTATTTGTCGGTCAAAACTGTTAATTATTTTGATATCGAGAAATAGCGGGGGTCAAAGGCATTTTTTTAATTTCTATATATGAAACGGTTATATCGAAGAGATTCCTTTTAGAGTAATTCTTTCTTTAGAGCTTAAGCTCAACAATGCAGAATGACAGGAAGCGTAAACTTTACGGGTCAGAATCGTGTGTGTAGGGCTTAGCTGCTGGCGTAGTTTTAAGGGTATTGAAGGTTTAAGAAGGAGAAGGGCTAGAAAATGGAAGTCTGAATATTGTCTGTGAAGCGGGGTACCAACTGTTTTTTATTTTTGCAACTTAGGCTTAATGCTGTTGTAGATGGTAGATTTTTACACCTCTATACGCATTCACTCGTTTCGTTTTGTTATTGTTTCATTTACTGAGCGAACATTTGCCTGAACTTAACAAAGCTCTCACACTTTAATATTGTTCTTTCAGATACGTCCGTTTAATATCGGAATCAAAAAAACAACAAAAAAACTTACGTATAAAGTGTTTTTTAAAATTTAATATGCAGTGTTCTCTGATAGTTCTGACAGAGAAAAATATTAACACATCCCCAGGAGTCAGTTCGTATTCGTCAGATTTTTCGATTTCCTCGCTCGATTTCTTTGTCGTATTCAAACGAGTGTTTCAGTGTATCGAGTTGTTGGATGTCTTTTTACTTCGGTGCCATGTTTGATATGGGTTTCTGTTTTGAAGAGCGTCTTATCTACGGATTTATCGCATTTTCAAATTTAAATTCGGTATTTGAATGTAAATTAGGACATGAGTTTTGCAAGTTGATAAAACCGTGAGCTCACCACATGCATTGAGAGAGTTTGTTTTTGGTTCGCTCAGCGTTAGTTTAAAAAACAAGCTTAAAAAACCTTAAACGTCATCTTTTAAAAAATTATTAAAAAAACAGCAACGCGCGATACTTACGTATTGGTATTAGTGTTTAAAAATGCGTACCATCTTGTCACCTTTTAAAAAAATATTCGCATCAAAATATTTGCAAGGGGTGTGGACCATTACCTCCGATCCAGTCAACTATATTACAGTGAGCGTGCAGTGCTAAGGTCTTTGCTTTTGAAAAGAAATCTTCAGCGTAAGTGGTACATTGAATTTGCACCTCCGAGCGTGCTGTCGTAGCAAAACCATATCAGCTCTAAGATAATTACGTGAATTTATAATTGCTGAATGCCTTTGAAAGAATTTACTTTTTTGTTTGTTTGTTGTTTTTTTCAACAGAGGTGCCTTTTCATTGTAAATATTTTGATTTCTACTCGAAATCAAATCACAAACATCATTCAAACGCCAAGTTATGGCTCCGATAGAGTCTTTGTGTGTGGACCCTTCGGACAAATGTTTTCCTCCTCTGCAACTGAGACGTTTCACGCGTTACTTCGTGGCCACCTGAACCATATGCAAAGTTTGATGTTTGCATGAATTTCTGGTTGATACGATCCCAGAAGGTGGGGCGATCACATGAAATGTTGGCAACCTTGGAAAACGTCATTGGAGGCCGGTTGCACAGAATTGGCGGTTTTTCACCCGGGTAGAAAGCGTGTGAGGGAATAATTCGTTGTCACTGGTATGTCCGATTATTCTCTTTCTATTAACACCGTTTCTGTTGTACTGAGACTTCACATTAAAAGCTTTTCTTCTTGTAATGCGATCATGTCGTTTCTGAAACCGGTACTTACCACGTAAAACGTGTCTCCTGACGTAAGTGATCCTCATCATTCCTGTGTCATTGTGTCTTAGAATAGGACTCTTCCCAGGAAATCAATCGTCAGTTCCAAGTAATTCCCTTCTCGGTTTTTCTTCATGAACACTAACGCATTGATCGGGTAGCCTCTTTTCCTCTGCGGTCTGAAAACCTGGGTGAAGGTTGATGTCCAGTCCGATATCCATTGATATTCCGTCGATTCAGTTTATTCTACTTACCTTGCTTACTTTGATACTACGCCTCGCGGTGCGGGAATTTCCGAAACGCAATTAATTTTTGAATTTGAGCACGTTTGACGAAGAATTCGTTCATGTCCTTTGATACAAGGGGTCAACATTTTTTGTATGCTTGTTCTGGAACAACTTGTTAGGAGCACAGTAAGTGATAAGAGGCGCATGTACAACAAAGTTCATTCAGGAATGGTCATATTTCTCATAGGCCAAAGAAATAACATAACATCTCCCTCAAACTTAACGATAACTGCATAATTTACAACTACTGGAGAGAAACTGTAAAAACATCAATGGAAATCAATACCAAAAATATCTGCAGTTGGTCAGATCACAAAATGTAGTCGTTTACTTCTCTTGTTCTTCCTCTAGTATCTTAAAAGAAAATATATCAATAAATGTAACTATACTTTCAACAACGAACAGAAGCCTGGTGTAGCCTGGAAGCTATGTACAGTGGTTCACTAAAGTCAGGACCCTTGCTTCCATACGGAATACATGGAAGCAGGGGTGAAGACTTTTGTGGCTCACTGTACAAATACATGTACAACGATGGGTATTGGCATTGCATCCTATTCTGAACAGGCAACTCACATTTGTACTATCAAATACCTTGAAATAAGTTGTCTTTCTTAGGAAGATTAGCCACTTATCAGTACCAGTATTTCTTATAATGCGCAGGCTCGAGAACTGCCATATCAAAAAAGCGTCTGCTATTGATATCTGTGTCGGCGCGTGTACTCCTACGGTTGATTCCAAACGAAATGTAGACTTCAATAACTCTGATCAAGTCTTGTGCTTTATTGTACAAATCTTCAATAGCTATTACTTAAAATATTGTCAGGTGCAGGAGCTAATCTAGCTCTGCGCTAGTCTTGAAATTTTCGTTGATAGTGCTTTTCGTGGAGAAGGAAAAGATTCTCTATTTTAATCTCCTATCATCAAATTGACATAGTCTTTTCCGACGATATACAAGACTAACTCGACGCGATTCTCGGAGGCTATGACGGTGGGAAAGGAGTGGGAAGATAATAAGATGGAGCGGGCAATTGCGGGTACCACATCTGTTTGGGTACCATGTACATGGACGAATGGAAATGTTGCTGCTGCGGCGGCGGTGCCAAGGGTGCGGTAGTAGGAGGACCTTGGCTGTATGGGTAGGCGTCTTGAGGCAAGCTAGAGTGGTAGCCACCATTAGGCAGTCCCATGGGGTGTTGGCCGACCTGGGGAAGGCCGTACTGTTGAGATTGCATGTGATGCGGTTGCATTGGTTGCTGAGGTGGGTGCTGTACCGGTGCATTTAGTTGGACTTTGGGGCATGTTTCTGGTAGAGGTGGTGCGATTGGCTCGGCAACGTTTTCGGGAGGGGCGAGCTGCATCTGGGGCACCGTTAACGTGACGATCGGTTCTGCGATGGCTGCGTTGATGGATGCCGCACTGGGGCACCGCGAGTGCTCGCGAGTGGCGTGCAAGAGTACTTGGTACCTTCTAGGGAACCGCTGCTCGCAAGAATCGCACGGGTACCGCTCATGCGCGTGTCGCCATAACCGGTGAAGGGCAAGCGAGCCGGAAGTGTGAATGGATACTGTATACCTCCTCGTCATATGGCACGAATAGCACGATTTCCGCTGTCGGAGAAGCAGATCACGTCGCCATTTTCTTCGGAGCGCTTTCATCGCAGACACGCGCTTGTCTTTCCGCGTTTTCTTAGGCCTTCTCAAGCGAGTGCGCGCTGCAGCTCTCTTCGCTCTGGACCGCTGTAACCGCTTCTTGTAAGCGAGACATCTCGCGCGTACTAACCGCATCTGTCGGGCGGTCGCTTGGCGGGCTTCCTCTGCAGCGGCGCGTTGTTCGTCTGTCTCGTCGTCACTCACTTCCCAAGTTTCTCCATTCCGATGGCGCTCGAAGCGCGAGTGGACGCGCTTGCACCCGGGGCAGTCAGCGCTTGCGACGTGATGCGCTTTCGCGTGTCGACTCAGGGCGACGTCGCTCAGCACGACGAAGCCGCAATGTGGGCATTTTTGCTCCAGCGGAGGCAACGGCGGATGCGCTAACCGCGTGTGTTCCTCCATGGCTTCCTGGTGGGTGGTGACGTACCGGCAAGAAGGCTGCGGGCACCGCAGCTCAATCGCGGTGTGTCTCTGCATATGTGCTACAATATCGGCCTGAGATGCCGAGTTGTAGCCGCAGATGCTGCAGCGATAAGGCCGGCCCGGGGCCTGTCCCATGCGGTGGTGCGTCACCATGTGCGTCTGCAGTGCGAGGTCGTCGACGAAGTGGCAGCCGCAGTGGGGGCAGTCCTCGCCCGCGGACATCCCTTCGTCCTCCGAGTCGGACGCCTCCATGTAGTTGAACAGTCGGTCCGCGCCGTTGGGCTTTTTCCGCCAGAGCACGGCGGGCCGACGCGGCCCGGGGTTCTGATGGACGTGCGCAGGATGGAGAAGCGGTTGTTGAACGTGGGGCTGGTGAACGTAGGCCCCGGGCCCCGCGCCGGCCACGACGCCGGCCATGGCCGGGGGGGCGCCCCCGCCGACGGCCACGCCGTGGCCGTGGAAGACGCCCTCGTCGGTGCTGCCGTCCCCCCACGCCCCCCTGTTGAGCGCGCGCCGGGGGTTCCGCACGGTGTTGGGTGCGAGCTCCGTCGGCGGCGCCGGGAGCTGGCCGCTGCAACAAGCGGAGGACGTCATGCGTCAGCGATTCCACACACCCAACACCGTTGCTACCATTTCGGGCGCCTCACAATTCAAAGCCCGCAACTCAACCGACAAAGTCGCATTCGATTAAATGCCCTCTCGCGGCCGACCACAATCGCGCAACACCCTACACCATTTCCAACGTTCTCTTCCAGTTGCCGTCAGACATTACTTTCCCAGAGCGCATTATTTAACCCTCTTGTTATACGCAAAAGGTTCTCCTTCACCAATTCTGAGGTTGCACGATCTCCTCTCTCTTTCCCCCAAACTCCGTTTTTTTTTCGCTCGCTCAGGTCCACCATTTGTAATCCAAAGCGTTCTCGTTGGATGGGGATGCCCCGGATTTCAAATGGTGGACCTGAGCGAGCGAGAAAACGGAGTGTGGGGGAGAGAGGGGAGATCGAGCAAACCCGGAATACTGTCTCTGCGCTAGCTATCGCCAGATTCGACCCGAACATAGGTGACCATTTTTCGAACTTCTTTCTATTGGTTGATGCGTTACTTTAAAAGTTGTTTTTTTTTATCATAATTCCTTTTTTAGCCTCTCCGAGTTGTTGACAGTTTGAGCATCGCTCCTCGTTACCAAAAGCAAAAACGGGATGTCCTGTGTGTTCAGTGTCACGAGGAACACTATAGGATTTCGCACATCGATTATTAAACTTTAACTGCATATCACGAGGCGTGAAATAAAATTCTAATGACATGGGAAATCGTCTTTGCATTCAACTCAATCGTAACAAAGATTACAACGTTTAAAAACCATCGTTTGATGGATTTAACTGTATCAGCCATTGTACAGAGGAGATTCAGACTTTCGGAATAGAGACGTATTTTTTTAAACTTCGACTATTGAAATCACTCGACCCGCGTCGGAGTCTCCATAGTCTATTGTCTCAACCCAAACTTGTTCTCGCAACTTGTGAATCATGATCGACTATCGTTAAAACTATCGACAATTAACTCGCGTATGATGGACCAGAATGGTCCAGAATGTGAATCCACTTAATGGTGGCCAATGCGTGACTGAAGTTTGACGAGACTGAAAAAGTCTATGGTACCGGTGAGCAGGGATTAACTATTCGAGGGATAAAATCGCACGATCGGATTCATGTAGGCGATGCGACGACTGATGCAGCCATTTAAGTCTGTATTTTGATCTAAAAAAATGTACCCCGGACAGTGGAATTCTTAAGTCGCCAATTCATCTGTTCACTTGACAGCGAGGTCTGCAAATAATTTAGAAATGATTCACAATCTACGTTAGTTTCAAATCACTTGTATTTAATGTTTAACCAGACTTTTACCTCAAAGAAATTAACAAATACTGTAATCAAACAAAATCATCAGTTTTTCGTTAACACAAATGCGTTTACGAGAGAGGCAAAAAAACGCGCTTAACTTAAATCACATCATCTGCGTTTCGCAGCAATTCACTTTAGACAAGCGAATTATCGCTTGCTGTTTTGTTGTACTAAGGTTTAAAGTAACTCAACAAATATGCCTATGGTCCCTTTTAACAAAAACGCTTTGTAGGCGACATCAAACAAAACGAATTACTTAAGTCACGAACGTACATTGCATAAGTAAAATCTTTCGAACACACTTGCAGTATCAACAATCCTCACAGGATCCGTCGTTGCAGAACGCACAACAAATTATAAACATTTAAATCAACAAAGTAGGGAATGTTTTCAATAAGAAGAAGAAAAAAACGTCTGATTGGGCGCCACAATGAGACGACTCGTGAGAAAAAAATCATTTACGATAAGCAGTTTAGGGTCCTTAAAAACACCTACTTGGACCACAGGCCGTAAGACCCGGGGCTCAAAAATCTTTTTGGATAGAAAAAAAAATCATTGAGAAAGTTCCTTAGAGCAATTACTGGTAAAATATCAGCAAAATGTCTTTCTTGGTTCTCGTCACTTCGTATAAAAAGAGCTACTTCAAAAATCGAACGCTTGCAGTAAATATTGCAGAGTGCAAAATCGCACGCTAAGTCGTCTCGGACAACAAGAAATACCTATATCATAATGCACTGTTATCAAGACGAATGGTACCAATAATAACATATCAAATTCACTAGTTTCAAAAGTCCCATCAAATATTGTGAAACTGGAAAAGGGTATTAAACTTTCCGACCGGACTCTATCACCATTGGGATGAATGCATGCTAGAGACAAGGGAACCTTCAAGTACCAACCAATTTTACATGGCCTACAATAAAAAAGTGTCGAAAATCTGTTAAATGATTAAAAGATTGCGTTTTGGCCGGGGGAGACTTCTGTTCCCTCTGCGAGGAGCAATCTATGGCAATCGTAAAAATCGACGGACATTTAAAGAAAAATCCCCGGTACGATTCGCTTAGCTATTGACTGAAATACGGATTCACGTACTTAGAGATCGTCAACTTCGCAAAATTATTTCGTTCACATTTTCTATGAAAAAAAAATATGACAATGGTTTGAATAAAAACCTTGGTTTTTCAGATAAACTCTTTAGAAAACCCGAATCGGTAGACACACATGAATGAATGTGTACGGTTCCTTCTCAGATATAGTCCGTCCCAAATCGGCGTATTTTTAGGTAAAATGAAAAACAAGACAAAATTTAACCCGTAGGTTCTGATAGAGGCCCTTGAGAGAGTGAGGCACAAACTTGTCACTTGCCCACAGGGCCGTAGCCATCTGAACCAATCGGGTCATTGATAGGTCGCTCGTGATTGGTGGTTACGATCCAGTAGCCACGTGACGAGTTCGCGCCTCTCTCCCTCTGAGGTTCCCTAGGTTCTGGTTTAGCACTTGAAGCCCCCATTGCTCGTGAGAGGCATTGATGGTCACTTATTGTTAGCTTCTCGGGGTGTTCTTCGTGCGAATCGTTTCGTGTCGCAACGACGCGGTAAGCGACCGGACATCCCCGAGTAGCTGCGCCCTTAACAAGTTTCAGATTTGGCGCGCTTCGCCAATGAGGCCGTTTCACTACTCACTGGTGTTCTTGTTGGTGCATAGACAGTTGAGCGACGTCATCTGCCATGAAGTTACAGCGGCCGCACGAGCGTTTATTGTGCACCTTGAGAACATGAGTGGCGAGTCGCTCCGAGCGGGCGGCCTTGTAGTCACAAAGGGTGCAAACAAACGGTTTCAGGTGGGTGTTGAGGTGGCGCTTAAGACACCAATTGTCAACACCAGACCAGTTGCAGTAGCAGCACGAATATCTCTTCTCCTTGCCGCCCTTGCTCCTGTCGTTCTTGTCCGACGTGTTTTTCGCCGCGTCCAGGATTGACATGCTCTGAGATTTCAGCTGGCCGTTGCTGGCTGCGAGGCGGGTGTTGGAGGAAGGGAAATTAGCCGTGGGAATGTTAATGCTGTGATTTCCCTGTTGTTGATGCACCTGCGCAGATAAAAAATATACGTACAGTATAAAGTAAATTACTTAAGCGATAAATAATTAGAGAAAGAGATCAATGCCTGAGCGTCGAGAAGATGGTCCTTTATTAACTCGGTAAGTTTGAAATATCAGAGCAAATCAGGTAAAGTCGGCGAATCCGACCAACTAGTTTCTAAACTTTCCTTCGGTTATTTTGTACGAATAGTGTCTATTGACCCGATAGCCCCACTTAAAATGTATTAGGGTTGGATTCCGTGCGTCCAAGGCATTCCCCATTTAAAATCCTTTTGACTGGTTACGAGCGTTCAAGTCTCCCTATATTAATACATGTCGGGTCTAAAGTAACACCTCTTTAATGCCCTTTTATAATACAATCAGCATCATAGTCTGGAACAGTCATGTAACTCCCCTCCCAAAATTTCCCCCAACCCGATTAGCTTGGCGCTCTTGTCAGCTTTTCGACGAAAAATCGAACACAAGGGGAAAATCCACCTACCAAGCTGACAGTATACCCGCGCCATAAGGGTTCGAATTGCAGCTTTAACCTAGAGCCCTGTAACTCAGTAGAGAGGCGCTAATCAAACCCCAACCACTGGCACTTCCGCCATGTTGAGCACAGTTCGCCCGTAAGAAATACATTGTGCCGATCATGGCGGCCCCCATGACAGTGGACACCATTCGCGCCTCTCTACGAAGTTGTAGGGCTCTACTTTAACCATGTGACTTTCTCTCGGAGAGAAGCACTTACCGGAGTGGACGGCATAGCCAAGTGATGCATTCCGGAGTGAGCTATCATGTCGTTGTTGGGCGAATCGTACTTTCCGTAGTAGGCTATTTTCGATGAGGAATTCGAGACGCTCCTTCGTATTCGATTCAGGTCGTAAGGATGATCTCTGTGCATCCGAAGGAAATGCTTTTTGACGTGGTCGGCTCGGTTAAACTGTTTCTGGCAGATGTAACAATGGAACGGCTTCTCCTCTCGGTGGATGGCCTAGTATCGAATGAAAAAGTCCCTCCGATCCGTCGTGTACGGGCACGAGCTGCAGCTGTACCGCTTGCCTACAACAACACCAAAACTGTAACCTCAACTAACTGGGGGGCGTTCGACAGCGCCAAAAACCACAAGCGCCAACGCCGCAAGCGCCAGTCCGTAACCGCCAAACGAGAAAAGTCGCAAACGCCAAAGTTCGTATATGTTAGGTTAAGTTAGGCTAAGTTAGGTTAGGTAAGGTTAGTATTGCGGTTAAGACCTTTGGCGTTTGCGACTTTTCTCGTTTGGTGGTTACGGATTGGCGCTTGTGGTTTTCGCTTATGACAGCTGCCCAACAAACTAAATTAGCAGTAGTTATCCTGGAAGACGCCCCCGTTCGTTTTTCGATCGGAAAAAAAGACACCATGAGCTGAACGGTTTAACTCACAACAGCCCAAAGTATTGAGTGAAATTTAGCTTAAGAGAAATTCGGAGGATTTTTCCCATTAAATTAGGCAATTTTAATCTTTGGAAAATGATTAAATTATTAAATTTCAGGTTTCTAGAGTGGTGATTTTTTTTTTAAATTTTGACAATACTGAACTAAAAAGTTCCTCTAAAATCATTTTTTCTGTTACCGAACGGCGTTACTGGGCGGTAGTCGGTTAAGGAACGTTAAGTTGAAATTTAGAGAGCTAATACAGAAACAAAATTATTTTACGTTGAACGTCAATTACTGAAAAATGCTAGAGGGCTGTCATGGGTTAGAGCCCTAAAGAGTAGAGAGGCGCAAATGAAACCCACGGTCGATACGTCGAGCCCCGTTTTCCCGTAAGGAATACATTGGGCCGATCATGGCTCCCTTGGCAGGGGTCACCCTTCGTTCTTCTCTACTTTTCAGGGCTCTATCATGGGTTAGCTCATCTTCTCGTCACCTTCGGACCTTGTGTGAGGTTCCGCTAGGAATGAGCAGTCCACCACGACTTGTATCAAACAGATAATCACCTGGAGCCGGCGCTTCCGTCGCGTCGGGATCCCGGGGCTGGGGCGGGGGCGCCGTCGGGGAGGCGCCCGCGGGGGCCGTCCCCGACGGAGCGGCCCCGCTCCGGGCCGGACGCCGTCGAGCTTCGGGGTCGTTTGCCTCCACGCGATCTCTGAGTCGATTAAGGTACTCGGTCACCTCCCCTAACACCGGGCTTTCCTTCCACATGGTATTATGCTCGGGGGCGTTGTGCTGGCGGCACAGGTGCATGCGGACACATCGCGCCCACGCGCTCGAGTAGGGGCACTGCGGGCACTCGAACACGCGCAGGTTCGCGTGGGTGCCCAGCCAGTGCTCGGCCACCCGCGCCAGGAACCCGCAGCAATCGCAGTCTACACAGCGGTACAGCTTCTCCGCCGGGTTGTAGCTGGCGATCTTGGACGACGTCCATTCCAGGCTCTCGTCGCTGTTGAACCACGAGTCGTCCGAGGCTGGGTGCGTGTTGAGCCCGTGGTGCGCGGGGTTCGGGCTCGCTAGCGCGCCCAAGCTTACGGAGTAGCTCGCGGAATAATTGTAATCCGTAGTCACTGTTTCGTCCCCGTATAGTTTCCTAGTGATTTCTTTGAACATATCCTCGTAGGCATCCATACCCGGGGGAATCGACGCCACTTCCATCATGGGCACGGCTCGCCCGGCCTCGGGCTCGTCCTGGCGTTTGCGCAGACTCGTTCGTCCGATGGCGCTTCACCACGAGGCATGCAGACGTTCACGATCACCTGAAACACAAAGCGCGGCGCCGCAGCGGTGAGTCGCCAGAGGTGACTTGAACGCTCAAGCCTTTCAGGGTGGTTAGCCTCTGCGCTTTTGGGCCGCGGAGGTGCCTAAAAGGAAATAGATTTCCGATAACGGCACTTACAAGTTGTTTTAAATATGTTACTTTGTAAAAAGACGAGGTTGAAACGTACAATGGACAAATGCGATACTAGCAAAGTGACTTGTTACAAAAAAATATGCTAGTTATATGGTTCTGCCAGAAGCTTGGATTATACGAATTTAACGCGGTCATTTGCGCGTCGTACCTTGATGCGGAAAGCTAAGCTCAGGGGCCTATCGTTTGTTCGAACTTTATAAATATTAACTTGTTTTGGCGCTGAAACCTCGTTGCGTAAAGTCCCATTGTGTAAACTTTTTTTTGGTGCGGAGTCCTGCTGTCTGCGTTTCAGTTGCGAGGTTTTCTGCTGCCTATAGCAGGAATATTTTAGGCACCGCTACGTTAAACAAAGGTAAACTGGATAAGGTGTGGTTAGTTTGACTTAATTAAGAGATTTAAAGCTCGAGTTGGGGGAAAACTTCGCAACCGTGGCCTTTCAGGCCTGCAGGAACTAAAATTAAACAGCAAAACAACAGGTGTCTCATGATTTCAAGAGAAATGAATCAAAAGCCGTGCTCCAAAAAAAAAAACGATTTTTCAAACGTAAAAGGCAATGTCTGACAAGAATGAGAACAATAGGTAATATAATAAGCTAGTTTCAAACGACTCGCGGGTGTCCCTTCGCGCCCTTTCTACCAATCTTGCCAACTAAATCTTGGAATGGTACACGAGAAAGGCTTTGCTCATATTTCGAATTAGCCTACAGTATTTTTAAGCCGTTTTACACTGCGGGCGTGATTTTATCACTAAAAAAAAAGGTTCCGATGGTATTTTGATGAATTTTAAGTCTGCGTAGTCTGTCAATACGCTAACTTTCTTGAGGTTTATTAAAAAAAGACCTCTTCAGTATTATTAAATCAGCGTCAAAATCTTGATCCTACAAACAAAGGGAGGAGAGAAAAAAGAAAGAGAAAATATGTGCGAATTCTTTCTACATCTACTGGTAATTGCCAGCAAGAAACATATGTGCTGAGCGATAATGTTGGCATTGAACTATTTCGAGGGCTCCGTTACCTTCCTGGAACAAACTGATCATAATATATGGAAAGTGACAATACGGTCCCGCGAGAATGTTTCTTAAAATAGGACAATGCGTCAAGGGCATCTCGACAAAAACAATGTGAATAGCGACAGTTCGTTCTCCTTTTGATGGCACGCACAAAAGAAACGGGGTGGGGTGGGGGTAGTAAGCCGAAGCGAAGGCGCGGAAAATGCACTGCTGCCATGGTGCACGGTGCTGCTGGGAAGAGCAAGTCAACCAACGACAGGTAAGAACTGACAGACGCATTCGACTATTTATGTTTGCAGACACCGCCGCTGTCTCACGCCATATGATTGATTGATTGATCTTTATTTGTCCATATTACCTAAAATTAGGATTTGGCATCGTCATTTTTAGGGGAGGACTTCAACTTTAGGTCTGTGGAAAAACTAGGGTCTATCCCAGCATTTGCCTTTTGTCGTGGAAAACCACAGAAAACCACGTACAGGAGGAGGATGAGGAAACATAGTAACTTTACACTCATGCTCACACTGACTTTCAAGTTTACATCCTTAGTATCGGGTATCCATGTTAACCGATGGTAGCACTGGAAATTCATCACTTACGTTTTCACTAAACACTTGTTCTCAACTTATCACTGTCGTGTGACTCTGCTTCGAGCGCTAATTCACAACCACAACCGCGATATACTAACATTCCAACGAGCTTAGAAACTTGATCGTGGCACGGGTGGGTTGGTTGGAGGCAACCCTGGAACTGCTGTGGGTTGTGGGTGGACTGTGGACTCGGGGAGTGGGGTAGGGGCGCGGGGGGATGGGGGTAAAGGAGAGGGGAGGGAAGGGGAGCTTGCA
>Ga0058701_10001163_pt1 | contig 18340 bp, 6 predicted proteins | sample AgamicOrMae_FD_97039 | JGI IMG/M metagenome (GOLD analysis project Ga0058701, IMG submission 97039) | Agave microbial communities from Guanajuato, Mexico - Or.Ma.e | ecosystem: Host-associated > Plants > Phyllosphere > Phylloplane/Leaf | place: Guanajuato, Mexico | collected 2012-06-04
AAATGGTCAAACACGACGAGATAATTCACTTAAACGTTAATTTAGTGACCCTCGGATCGCTGCCACAGAAAGGGAACTACTTTCTCTCCGCCAGGGTACTTCTTACAGTAAACGGACTGTAAGCGGCATCCAGCTTATAAACAGTCGAAAGGAGCGATAGCGGAGCGAGACACTCGACTCCTAATTTGACTGAGGTGATAATGTACTTGTAGTAAGTCGTGAAGCCTCACATTATATGCAATAGGCAGGCGAGATCAGTGTAATACAAAAAGTGTAGGAAAACCGATTTTTGAAACTTAGAGAGTTAAGACATTTGGATGTGGAGGTGATATTTCTCGGAAGAAAAATTCTGTTATGAATACTCGGAAAACCAGCAAATACATTTTGTTCCGTATTGCTCGTCCTTTCCCTTCAGGGCAAAAAATCTTTCTAAACTATAAAGAAAGAATTCATATATCGTTTCTTAAGTTTCACATCAAAGCACAAGAGACCAATTCTTTTTGGTAAAAAAATGCATTTTAGAGCAAGAAAATTTTCAGATTTCTTATCAACTTGAAGCCATATACAACTCGGCATCGAGAATCAGTCAATTTCTAATGGAAGAGAAATATCGGTGTTTCTTCCCGTTTGGTAGAGGGAGGAAAGTGAGGTTCCGTAGCGAGGAGTCGAACCCACGATGTCCTTTATCGAACGGACTGTGGCCACACCCTGGCGTGCGATTGGCGTGAAATGTAAAGATACCCCCGAGTTGTCAGTATGTGAAATTTATCTCGTCCGGTGGCAGTTCATGCTTTTCGTTCCAAACGGTGCTCCGTGCTTTTGAAGAGGAAGACCGAGAGGAAGACGGTCGAGGCAGTGTGACCTGTTCCAATGTTGTCGCCACCCTCACATGTGCTTTTTTTATTCGTTGTCTTCGAGCAGTAGCTTCAACCGTTTGGTACATCCTCACGAATATTGATTCAAACATCAGGAAGCATATTTTCGTAAATTTCTTTCTAATTGGATGAGAAGTTGGAACTTCACGCAAGGTGTATTGAACACCTACGTATTCCCTCGGGCTGAGGTAATTTTCTGCTTTAAAAATTGGAATGAAAAATATGTGTTAAATAATTTTCAAAACCATCATTTCTACGTTAAAATTCTAGTTTTTAAGTCGTCGTTTATGAGAACTTTTCGTTTTTCATGTTTTTTTGGACGTTTTTAACTGCTTGGAAGGTTTCCTTTTCGAAGAACAGCGACATCTTTCAACAGAAAATTTTCCAAATAGAGAAATTCGGTTTTGACACGGGGAATATATAAAAGCTTATTAGGAAATAATTTTAAGTCTTAGTAAAATTCATACCTTTGTAGCCAGGCCCAACGATACGAAATATCGTTTAAAAAACGCGTCCAGTAAATAAAAAGGAAATTTTAAGGATTTTTTGAAAGTTTAAGCTATTTTACAGATTTTGAAAGTTAAATATACACTTTTCTACGTAGAAAAGCCAGAGTACTGCATAGGTATTGTGATTATTTGTCACAAAAAATCAGTGAGTAAAATACGATAAAATCAGTAAATAATTACTCAAATATTGTCGGAATCGCTGTGGTAAATCTTTTTATGACCAACATCCAGTGAAGTAGTTTACTCCTTTGTCTGATTTTGTCTGTAGAAGGCAAGTTCAGGTCTTTGAAAATTTTCCTTTTCCATCGAGAGCTCTTTTTATGGGCTTAAATACTTTATTTTATTTTAACTTTCCGCAGTATTTCTTGCAATCACCACTGTACACCCCGACAAATTAGCATCTAACTGAACACATGTAATTGAAATGATTTCGTCGTAACTGATTGAGCAGATGATTTTGTCCGGAAGATAAAAAGAAAGTCACCCGGAAAGTTGGGGTGCAGTGTAAGTGGAGGTTATGTTAGGGGATGAAAATGACGCTCTGTGAAGTTAGGGAGGAGGTGGTATCTTTCACTCCCCCGGGATCAGTAAACATTGCACGGACTCGTCACCAAGAAAAAGAGGAAAAAACTTGAAAGAAGGGGAGATAAAAAAGGGGCAAAATGTGCAGGTAATTGGCAAGCTGCTCGTACTATGTGTTTCTTGTCGAGAAGACTTGACGAAAGGAGGGTGGAATGCGGGCGGTCGAGGCGTCTATCTCACTTGTCAGCTAGTAGAGCAGTTTGACCAAAGAAAAAGTTTTTAAACAAACGGGAAGTTTAAATGGAAAGGGTTCGGAAGCTCCTACCGTACGGCAATGTCTCAATTTCCACTCTTCTATATCCTCCTTTCTGTTTCACCTTCACCCCTCTTTGAGATACCAAACGGAGTGAGGCATGAGGCACATCATCATAAACTTCTAAACGTAGGTTAATCTTGCATTCAAGATATGTCTGATAGAGCACATAGGCGGCAATCACTGCTGCTGATTTTTGTAGATTACTTAATATCGTCAGGCCGACATAGGTTAAGATGTACAGTTCTTTATGAACTCTTAGAACTCTTCATAAACTTTTAGACTCTTCTCTACTTTATAAGCTCATAAGTTGCTTGTTCTCTAAAATTCCTGGTCATTGTAACTTCAGACCTTCACTCTCAGCCTCAAAGATTATATTTTCCACTCTTCCTTTGTTCCTTTCTGGTTCAAACCTTTAATTTTAATGTGAAGTTTTCGGTAAATCCGCGTAGTATCGGTTAGGTTAAAGTTACCTTAGGTAGCTTGTGCATCGCTTCGTTTACGCTCAGCGACAGAAAGTGCGGCAAAAAAGGAAGGCAATTCTTCCTTCATGTCGGGCTCGAATGTTCCCCGGGAATATCCCATAGGAATATCTTTCCACCTTTTCTCAATTCGTGTTTTAGGACAATCTGCTTGCAACCCGTAACCAAATACAGTTTTTAAATGAAAATAAGCGAGTATTTGTTTCCCAGGCCGCTATAAAAAGTTGGAAGCACGGAATAAGGCGGCGCGGGAGTTTTTGAAGAAGAAACACTATATTACTTGGAGCTGGAGAAACAGTTGGGGCGGGTGCAGCCACGGGTGGCACCGCGCTCGAGAGAGTAGGAATGCTTAGTTTTCCGCGCCAATAGTATTATTATTTGCTGGTCACGGCGACGGTTATGGAGACGGTCACGGCGACCGGGCTCGAAGACGGGACCTGGGACCTCCTCTTCTTTCCAGAGGAGTGGGGGGGGGAGGACCGGAAACACAATCACTGGGGCGCGCGTGTCTCATTGGTCATATATCGAGTTTTCAAAGGTGCATGCTTATTCGCATTACAAATAAATCTCTCATTTTCTCGCGATTTTGTTTTAAAGTTTTCAGGAAAAATGCCAGCTTGTTTTGCAATAACCTGAACATCCAGTTCAAGTATGCCTTCCCGTCCTCATTCCAAACCAACCTTACCTAACTATAAGTTTTGCATAATAACAAAAGTACAATAGTCTATTATACCGCTATACCGATCCGATCTGCCTAACATGGCCTAACTTTTCCTAAAATCCTAATACAAGTTTAAATGCTTCCTAATTTAACTGATATAACCTGACCTATCCGTACCCGCCAAAATTAACGTAACGGCAAGTTACGCCAACCTATTCCAGATCCAAGCAACCCAAGGGTACCTAATCCAATGTTACTGAAAAGAACCAACTCGGTTTCACGTACACCATATGCAAATATTTTTGGAGTTCGACAGTGCTTTGTTCAACCGCAGGTTAGCACGATTGAGCTTTTTCCATACACTGTGAAAAAAGGAGCTTGCTAGTATTTTCAAATTAAAAATGTCTTAGTCTTAATGCTGAAAATATCAAGTTTTGTCAATTTCCCCCCTATACGAGGCCAAAAAAAAAAACTTGTTATTTGTTTCTATCTCGAACTATAGAATTTTTACTTAAATTAACTACAGAGGTAAAAAATAATAAAAAAACTTCTTTGAATTCAAGTTGCTGATGATATTAAATCGTTTAAGAGTTAAATTTCTTATTAACCAGAATATTATGGCCAAGGTTATTTGTTAGACTTCTTTTTGTTTTTATTTGCAATTATATTTAACAGAACAAATGAGTGTAGTTCACATTCGGAGGCAGCATGTCCCACTTACCGCATTATAGATATGACCTCGAACAATATGAATAGAAAGCTATTCCTAAATGATAAGAATAAAATAGGTCACAAAAATTAAAAAACTGTAGATCAAAAAAGTCTGCATACGGAAGCTACTGAAATACTGTCGTATCTCAGTAGCTAAAATTTGGCTGAGAAACGCGACTGATTTTGCTCTTTTCACCGGAAGTCTACTTTCGCCCGCTAAATTCAACCCCGTAGCGTAGCGCATCGCGTCCCACGACGAAACAGCTCCATACCGCTGGCGCGGTTTCTCCCCGGTGATGAATAGCTCTTTGTTAACGACAGGAAACTCTATGAGAATTCTGGCGGTAGCCACCGTGACATCTTTGGTTACGTCCGCGACGCTGGGCACACGCCCGTCCACACGCCCGTCCACGCGCTACGATACCTGTCCTGATCGCTAAGATATGACCATGAGGATCTGTGGCCCACTGAGCACTACGCCCCGCCATACTTCTGAGAGATATAAAGCCACTTTCAGTTTCAAAAGTGGTATTTTCTACCTCTCGTGTTCCACTCTGGTCAAACCAACTCTTTGCATCACGAGGATGAACGATGTAAAACTGCCAATGTTAGTTAAACCTATGACGTAACCTATAAGCTAACCTAGTGTAAGGACTTAGCAAGGCAGTATAGTATCACTAATCGCAAGTGTGGATGTTCGGGATTTAAATAACGCGGAATAGTCCCAACAATTACTGTACTGTCGCGTAATCATGGTACAGTGTCTATCATCCGTAATGAAGAGAGCAGGCTAATCTGACCAGGTAGCCTAGGTAGGTAGCGAGGGGGGCAATAAATACCACGAGCTTGCTTGGTCGAGTTTTTCTCTAACATAAGACGTCTCCCGATTTGTCCAACTCTGAAATCTGATATCATCGCCCAAAACACAGGTCGATCGACCTCAACTCTAAATGAGATTCACCAAGGTTTTGAATTCACTTTTCACCAAGTTTCGGGAGTGAGTGGCTTGAATTTGTGGAATGCGATCCAAAAAGTGACTTTTCACTCCTCGAGGAGTAAGAGTTCTCTGTACTCGATTTTCCATGTACAGAATATGAAATTAACCCTCTGTTATCTCGATGAATTCTAAACAGTTATAAGGAGTGAAATTCGTTCATTCCATCTGTAAATTTGCCCTTTCGTCATTCTTGGAACTTGCTAGAGTGTTATGTTTACTAAGGCTATATTCAAAAAGGTTTAAACCAAGATCGGGTTAGATGCCGTGTGCCTCTCTTTTTAATCGATCCGCTCGACTTTGTGACAAGTGGAAACTCGACAGGTAGATAATGCAGTCTTTGACATGTGTCAATATTTCCTGGAAAGTACTACTCTCATTTGAGTGTGACGGGAGAAGACTTGGTTGCTTGCGCGACGCGATGCGCGGCACGGTTTTGATTCTCCGAACGGCTAGTGTTGCTCGGTTAACACCTCACTGTTTAACTTGCTTGTTTGGCCCTCAAAAGAGAAATTGTACTGAAGGAGTCGTCAGTCCTCGACGGGACAGGCGACTTTTTCGGGAATCGCTAAGCAAAGTCCCTTGTTTACATGTCAACTCGAAAGTGTTTAACGAAATAGACTGTTTTGATGAGAGAAAAGGAAGAGGCCTCCTCACCTTTTTTGGGACAATGAGATAACAATTGAAAAAGACGATAATATTAACATTATTGATTTATATTTTTCCCATTTCGAATGTATTTTTACCTTTTGTAGTTATGAAGGCAGTTATGTTGTCACATGTAATGGCACTCTAAATTTTTAAGGTTGCATTTTCAACCTTTTGGTTCAACCCCTACGACGTTAAGATCGGGCCACCGAGAATTAAGCGGCGTCAGGCTTGGCGACAGCCGAGCGAAGCGAGGCACAAGTGACTTTAACTAATCTTGGTAAACGGTAAGGGGCTTGGTTATGATAGGTTAACTTAGGTTGGATTCCTCTTGCTTCGCTCCGCTGTCGTTCCTCTCGACTTGACGATGAAAAGTTGAACCGAAAGGTTGAAATTGCCACCTTAAAAAAATTAGAGTGAGGAATGTTATGAGAACTCTCGATTTCACATGAAATCATTTTATGTTACCGCTTTTCTTTTTCAGTAGGCCTAAGTTTTCTTCTTTAAACTTCTTTTTTCAAATTTACATTTTTTGAGGAAATATTTCTGTAGGTTCCCATATGAAATTCACATAGACATTGCTTCTAGATATTGATCGACAAGGCCTTTCATAACAGGCTTTAAATTCTTAGAATTTCGAAAATTTGAATTTATTTACTGGAACGGTGGTAATACAACCACCTCAATGAACCAATCGCTATGTCAGAACGAGGCCAACAAAGTCGCCGACAAAGCTAATCGTTACTAGTACAGAATTCAGAATCAGTCAGAAAGGTAATGTCAGCTTGAGCTGCGGTACGATACGATAAAGTTGTTTGAAGCTAAGGACAGGATAATGTAGGTAATGTAAGAACTAGTTATTGCAAAAGGATGTTCGGGGATAATATTTATGTCTGCGTCAGAATACTTACAAAAAAGTGAGGTTTGGGTAGGTTAGGTTGGAATATGTGACACAAGGTTACTTGAGGTAAGAGGCGTTCATGAAACGTTTGATTAAGTGAACTGCAGTTGGAAGGAGTCGAGTTTCAGCTGAAGAAAGGTGATGAAATTTTCGATATTGCATCTTAGAAGTTGTGTCATCGGCGAGAAAGAGTCGGTAGAGTCACACAAAGTACACGGATGTGATGAATAGAGTTTAATCACTTAGTGGAAGGGAGAGGGAAATAAAAAAGAGGGCGGAAGAAAGAGACACTCGATAAACCGGGAGACTCGTCCGCGTTGGGGCTTCTTGTCTCCAACGCGGGAGATACTGCCGCTATATCTACTGAAGACTGCGAAGGGTCATGACTTTGGGAAGGTGGAGGTTAACGATTGTCTTTCGACTTTAAGATAGACGAATGGACGAGACCTCGAGACGTCCGGACCCCATAATCCCCCGGGGTTAGGACTTTGTTTTGAACCGTGAGTGTTTGATTGAGTCCAATATGGTGCTTTTTATTGAATAGCTGTGTTTGGTAAACCTACGCCACATCCTTGACTTCCTCATCCTCAACCCATTTTTCAACCTAGTTGGCTGTTCTCGGCCCTCTTAATTTTTTTTAAAACGACGAAGATTTTATTTTTATTTTTTATACTTTAAGGGAAAGTATAACCTTAACTTCGCCTGAGGAAGGGATACAATCAGTTTCATAATAATTTTTCACAAAGGCATTTTGAAGTATTCCCGGGTCGTAAATCGCCTACTCCTTAATGCGGATGATTCCCGCTGAATTCTGAGGATATTGCTGTAAAGAATGTGGAAAGAAAGGTGGCATTGTGTTCCCTTTGTATTTGTTGCCCTTGAACTTGCCAATACATTACGAGGACTTACAACCGGATAGGTTATCTCAAACCTAGTATGGTAAAACGTGTCTTGTGCCTCGTGTCTACCGCTCTGCTGGGTTGTCGCCAAGTTGAATGGCGCTTACTAATAAGACTAATGGCGCTTACTAATAACTTAGAAATAATTGGCATTAGACGTGTCGATCATTATGTTTAGATAATATAGGCTCAGGCCTGGTTACGTGCGTTGGGCTACCGACCGGCTCTGCTACAAAAGGTGGAACTCCAGCGGCGGAAACACTCTCCTCTCTAATACACAGTGAGGTAGTGTATGACCTCACCCAACCCCCTTCTGACACATGACATACACAACAACGCAAAGCATCTGTCTCATGAGACAAATCAGTAGCAAAATGCAGCTAGATCGTCTGTTACTCCAAGATAGAAATCACGAGAAAGAAAAAAATGACGCGTCGTAACCATTGGCAGTGACCACATGCTAGGCCTGCAGATTTGCTTCCCCCATGATTGTTGCGGTTGCCTACCCGTTGGCTCTCCCTCGCCTTCCCGGCCAGTGTCATCCGTAGCCCTATTATCAGCGTATTTGCGCGGTCTGTAATCAACAGTGACCCACAGCTATCGGCGTGGTGCGTCGTGGAGCAGTACCCTCCAATTCGCGTGGTGAAGCGATTCTGCCTGTTGTACAGCACGGCTGCTCGTTCGGTTCGCTGCTTCGACGATGACTGCAGGCTTTTTCAATTTTAATACTCAATTACCTTTCGTCACCTTCATCAAAGAGATGGGCGGGGCTCCCGTCACTTTGCCCGCGCCGTTTATATTATAGTAGACTCCTACGACTAGAGCGCTTTAAATGGATCGTGCTCAAAATGGCACATTAAGTAGCGTCATCGGGAAGTGCGTGCTCCACGCTGTGAATTTCAGCGAGTTTGTTATTTGACTCAACTTTACCTCAATTTTTTCGTTCGCATGTTGAGCGGAGCCACAGCAGAGGAGGGCACTAGACACAACCTAAATTAACAGAGATAGCTTCTCTAACAACCCGATCCGCTCGACTGTCACTACGCCTATGTAGCTTCCTTCTCGGCGGCAGACTGCTGGTGTCAAGTAGCGAGTCAAGTGGCTTTCCTAACATTCCTGAAAGAGGTCTGTATTTTAAAACTATTTCGCTTTTGGTTTAGATATGAAAGGTCATTGTCCTCACCATTAAAACCTTAAAGAATGTGAGTGGACCTTCGGTTAGCATAATTCATCTCAATGAAATAATCTCGACCTTTTACAAAAATTGTCTACCCAATGACGAAATAATTGATAGCTGTTGTATATTTTCGTGCCAATTATAATTTATGTTTAGCCGGAAGAAAGAATTTAATTAGTTCCGAACTATTACATATTTCTATTAAACCTTTTTTTTTCAATAGAAGGAGAGGTCGCCTTGGTCATTATTCGGCCCGAAGTCGGAAAACAGTTTTCAAAAAACCTACTCACTTAGCAGAGAGGGCGCAAAGAAAAAGTTGGGATCAAAATAAGCCGATTGAAAAGGATGTTTTGCGGTAGAGACGCATACCCTTAATAACCAGCTAATTTGTACCAGATCCGGTTCATCCCTCTTTCTTCACCTCGGCTTCTTTCGGAATCCTTCGGTTACCGAGCGGATCGCGGCACTTTGAATATTGTCTCTGTCGGCACACCTGTATTCCCCGCAAATGAGAATATCCTCGACATAACCACGCCTAATTATCAGAACAAAAGGTGTCCCCGGGCCCAGCCTTGCGGCCCCAGCCAAGGAAGGAGACCCGGGAATACGGGCCGTAGGAGTTGAGGCCGATCAAATAAAATCAAAGAGGGCAAACATAAAGAATGAGGACCGCGTGATGCAAGCGGTCCGACGCGGCGAGCAAATGTAAACTCAGAAGCTGCCGGACGGCCCCAATTTTATCAGCGGTTTGGCGCGGCCTGGCATTCACACATTTCCTCCTTTCGGTTGAACATGCCTATAAAGTTGGGTACTTAAACACATCTTCAGTCATCAGCACCCATTTAGCATGAGCGGCGGAGCAGGGTAGATGAGCTGTTCCCACGGTTCAATATCCACCTATTCTGTCAATATGGAAGCGGGTGTCTGGCGAAATGGCTTGACACGCAATCTAATGATGCTACGAACAGAGGTTGACATCATTCTTGATGGGAGACTGATTCTGTTGACGTGCCCATGTCGTTAGTTTATACACTTCCCTCAGTGGAATTAGGTCTTTGAGAAGAACTCTGCGCTCTACGGGAGGAAACCTCTTGAAGAAATGCCAGATGTTCGTCGACGCAATTATAGTCAAACCCTTACCTAACATGAATTATATTGTCCCAGTCTGACCGAACCCAACCAAACCGAAACTTAACAACTTTAAGTTGAAAAAATAGTTATCTTGGTTAACCGAACATATCACCGGATCTTGTTTTTTTGTAATTGGAACACGTTTTGTACCGTACCTTTTTCCTGATGAGGTTTGTGAATATCACTTATGCGTTATCGCCGATGGAACCAAGAGCTTGTTTTACGTACAGAAGCCCTTGTAAAACCTCCAATAAGACGGTACAATACCTGTATGGTGTTGTGCCGTCTTCTGAAGTCTCCTACAGTACTCTTGGTAGCATTAACACAATTTATCCCGATGGACTGTTCTCGACCTACTGCCAACAAGGACAGAGATTTTCGCTTCTATAGGGCTTCCTGGTAACTGTGAGGCCTCAACATCGCTCAAAATCAGAGTAAGAACTTAATCGATTGGAAAATACTATTTTACTTAAAGTTCAAGTGTGTTGTTAGATTTTAAAAGCGCATCCTCAGTTTTAAACTTTGCATGTCACAATGTGAACTGCAGGACACATGAGTGAGTATCGACGTTTCGAACGCATATTGCGGTCCTATAGACTAATTCTTGGGTCCCGTCTAACTTAGGGTCGGAACGTCGTCGTCTGAGATTCCTCGGAGGATGCCGTGTGAATGCATCCACCCCATATATTTCACTGTGGTTCAACCTTTCGTAAGAATTATCGAGGTACAGTACAATAGTGAAGGTTAACCTTGGTTTTATTTACGTGGTGCTTTTTTCTTAACTTCGCTATCACTCCGCTCGGCAACAGGTAATCCTGATGCCGTTAACTGATTTGAGGCAATTTTTCTACCCCGAGAACTGCATGGCATCTGGCTAATGACCGTCACGTTTAGGTTAACTTAGGTTATTGAAATATCTTTTACCTTGCTCCGCTGCCGCTGTCCTCATCTTGGTAAGGTGCACCACAAGGATTAGAAAATGCAACCCTTGAAATTTATCGTGTCGAGCTAGACTTATAAGCACCATTTTCTTAAGCAAAAGCATCTTACAAAATTTTGAAAACGTTTAGAAGCCTGCAAATATAGCGTATTTATTCTTAGGCTTGCAGTTCTGCGTAATGAAAGTCCTGACGTGTCACATCTCATTTGGAGACATCCTTTGATAAAACAGTAAGTCCGCACGACTCACGTCAACGGAGCAGGGGTTACTCCCTATCGCGGGGGAGGGGGAGGCAGTGTCTCGATCTTCACGGTCAATTTGGTGCCGGAAATATGCGGGTGGGGACCTAACGCTGTTGGGGCCGTGACGCTGGGAGGGGGGACCTCATCATCGTCTTTGCGAAGACCCCGAGCAGCGAACCTTGAACCTTGAGTCAGGGAGCCCGACCACGGCGGCGCCGGGCCCTTGGCGGCGTCGCGGCCCCTGTCATCGCTCACCCTTGCCGAACTTGCATCACCCATGAAAGTGTGTGGAACTGCAGTTAGTAAAAACGCGTTGGATTGGGGTGAGGTGTCGGGGGTCACATATGCGTCGGCAGTGAAGAAGGTCTTAAAAAAGCACAGGCGCTCGTTGTGCCCTCATCCGGGGTGAGCAGATAGTTCTTCGACACGAAACTTATCCCCGACGCCAGTTAACCTTCTTTCTGTCAAAACGAGAGGTTAGATATTTTCCTTCTCTTGTGTTGTATCTGAAGTCCTCAAGCCGAGCGGAACAACAGTGGAGCGAGTCTTAAGGCACGTGATGAACCTAATCTGACGTACGGAAAGTCCGATGCTGCTTACTACTACGAGACGAGCTGCCTCTAAGAATACTTAAGTGGCATCATGCTTGGCGAGGGCCGAGCGAAGCGGCCCCATTCCGTTCGGAGCGGAGCGATTGTGGAGCGAGGCGCAAGAGCTTATCTAACACCTAATATAGCGTAATACTGATATATCTGTGTTGGTAGTACTGCTGCATTCTAACAGGGAGAATCTCGCGTTTGGCATAGTCCATTCAATGGTATTGCCAACATAAATTTCCAGAAACGAAGATTCCCAAGATTTGAATAAAAGCGACTATGATCTCTGCTGAAGAGATAGCAGATAGCATTGCTGTCGTCACCGGCAAAATAATTGCTGATCGCTTCCCACGGCCAATTTTAAACAGCTCCGTTTGCCCAGATAACGTGACGCGTCGTTATTGCGCTACTGTTGCGCTACTTGCGGCGGCGCTGCGTTAACGCAGGCTGGAAGGTCGGCGCGGCCGCCGCTCTGTAAACAGAGCGCGCTTAAAAGCATTAGTAGTAGACGTGTGCTTGCCTGGGCATTACTGCTTGGCACTCGAAACGAACGGCTCGGACAGGACGCCGGCGGCGCGGTGCGGCGCGGCCACAGAGCTGATCCCGCCGCGGCCGCCGCCGCAAGGAATTTGTTAATGCGTTCGCAAGGCGGTGCGTCCGCGGCAAACAAAAGACATTGCCGCAAAGCGCCACTCGGAAAAATAAATCCTGTTTTGGGCGTAATTATTCGGCAATAGGGGCACATGTACGAGAACGGGGACAAAATGTATGCCTTGATTGGTTACCAATGCGACCATAACCACTAAATGCAAACGTACCTTGAATGAATGGAAATCTGCTGATTTGTCAGTAGATAGATATCCACTAATTGTCAATCAAAACTGAGCCGCTGAAGTGAAGTATTGGTTCGATTTTGACTGTTAATCAGCAGATTTCTGTAGATTTCCACTGATTCGTCTTCAGTGACTGCATGTTTTAAAGTTCGCTTTTTATACCTCTTTGGTGCGGGTGAAGGGTTGCAAGGCATAGGGCGCTTAACTTAACCTATAGATTACTTTAAAAATGAGCCCCTATTTTAGGTAGTCCGTTTCTTGTTTTAGGCATATGAATGTAGATATGGGGAAGAGCGTAATTAGGTTATTTTTGAAGATAACCCACCAACGATCATATCAATTGAGAGCTCTCGACCAGTCCTTTCATTGATAGGCTTGATGATAGGTTTGTCTTTAAAACAACCAAATTAAATTATTCCCTTGTTTTACTTTCATATTGCAAAAACAGGCATCGGAATACTCAAAACAGATGTTAGTTTTTACTCGGCTAACTCACTGTAAATGTGAAATGGTCAAATTATTGGCTAAAGAATAGTAGCTGAAATTTTAATATTTCAATTAGTCTCTTTTGACTATTTTTCAGTCAAAAATGATTATTTATGTAGTGAAAAAAGAACTCCTTAAATAGAGTATAAAAAATGACTTGTTTTAGACTCAGGAACCAAACCAACCAAACTAATATCGGTCCAAGAAAGTATTAATATTTAACATGGTAGAAATGTTTCAACCGCTAAATCTAAGTCAATTTTGAAAAATTTGCACTGAATTTGAAAATGACTAAATTAAATAGTCAAACAAAAATGACTAAATCAATTAGTCAAAAAATGACTATTTCAAATTTAGAGTGATGCTAAGCCTGATGCCGCCTACTTTACGGCATATGCAGTCAGCTGCGGAGGAAAATGTGGCATATGGCTTACTTGTTAGTGACATTTCAGCAGAGTTGTGTTAAAGGGATGCTCATTGAACATTATAATTTAAAGGTTCATTGGCAGTTTACACCGATAATAGGTTTGATTATGTAAGATTGGGTTGGATATTCTGTCTTCCTTCGGCTTACCGACGTATGGTTTAACACAAAAGGTGGGAAATGTAAACCTTATTCAAAATGTGTACTGCATACGTGTATTTTGAAATTTCATTTTTTTTGTGTAATAAAGCTTGTGTTGCCACCCTGATGGGAGCGACTGTTCAGCGAGATACGAGGCACACAACGTAACTGAACTAAATCGTACCTTTTTTTTAAGTTGGCTCCCTCTTTTTTTTTTCGCGGCTCTAGGATGAAAGGTTAGAAAGTGGCCCATGCGAGGTTTGCTGGTTTACAGAAGACCCGTTATTTTCTCATTTTAGCTTAAGAAGGTAGCTTTGTTGATTAGCTTATATAGGGTTTCGCGTAAGTTAAATCTTGATTGGCTGTAATGAACGCTTTAACAGATTCTTAGAAGCCACTGAAAACGGTGCTTTTGGCTAATTTTGGTAATTAGACAAATTATTGTGCGTTAACTAACTTGTCTATGAATCTATTTTAATTACCCAATTCCGCAACGGGAATGGAGCGTGCCAGCGTACAATATGTCTGTCTTGTCTATGCAAGCTGACGAGGCAGGAGCACCGAAATGACTGCGTTTAATAACGTGATAATAATTAGCGTGCCATAATATTCTTAACAAGTAAAAGTTATCAATTTTATTCTGTCAAAAAAAAGAAGAAGCGCAAAGCACCACGTGGAAAATAAATCCGGTTTTAGGCGTAAATTATTCGATTCTCCAATGCAAGGCACTTGTGCGGAATGCCTCTAAAAGCGAGCCACTGGTTTAGTTCTTATTCGTGTTTTGGGTATGAAGGTGAAGCAGGAGAGGAGCGTAATTTAGATATTATCCTTAATGCTAAACGTATCAACAACTATATCAATGTAATGGTCTCAACGAGAGCTCGCAACTGATGAGAGTATCTTAAAAATAACCAAGTTACGCTCATCCTGTTATGCATGTATACCTAAAAAGGGTATGAGATGAGATTACCTAGGTTTAGTATTTACTCTTATTAATAATTAGTTAAATTGCAAGTTAACTTGGTTCTCGGTCGGTCATCTTAGCTGTCACAGCATCACTTTTTATCCTTGTCATCCGCCCAGTTAGCCCACTCATTGGCTTTGTGCCGACTCGTTCAAGTGCTGTTCTATTTCCCCCCTATAAAAGTCCTCATTTGGTTTTCCTCAATTGCGGCTCTTTTTTTCTTTCGTAGTCAAGGTTAGTTAGGCTTTTACGATTACGATTTCTTTTTTGTATCTTGTATCCTACACTGTGACTTTGAAGGATACATTTTATATCTCTCGTATTACTCTTCTATATTCGTGAGAACCGAGTGGGATCTAAGCGGAGCGTTGCATCAGTCACCTAACTCGTTCGCCAAACCTGATACTCTTACTTCTCGAAAGCGCTGCTGTCGAGAAGCGCTTCACCTTTGACGAAAGCGGATTGATAACGAAGCGAGGCACAAGGTACATTATCTAGTTAACCTTTGTTGTCATTATCCTGGAAATCCACAAAACAAAACAAAAGGCAGAATGAAGGAGGTAGTCTATGTCATCATTTACAACTAAGAGTGTACTTTAGAATTGAAAACGTAGGCCCACTTGAAATATCACTGGGTTTAAAACAGAAAAAGTAATGTGAGTTATTTTCTTGTTTTTAAGGTAAGTAGACCGGACTTGGGCAGAGGGTACCCATTCAAAAGCTTGGATCCAAGGTCAGCATCATTTCTTGTGAGTAGAACAATTTTTACACGTTTCCTAAAATTATTTCCCTACAGAGAAAATAAATGACAGATTGCTGCAAGGTATCTGCATACTTTTTTTTTGCATTTTTTTCGTTTGATGTATACTCTCTGAAACGCGTCAGTTTCAATTAGTCTTGACATGGTCTTGAAAGAGAAAAAAAAATTGTTCATAAACAAAATGTATATGAAGTTTAGTTAATATTAATTGGCCATTCTCCTGGATAGATTTTGCCCTTGCGATCTTCTATTTTCTCTGTAGTTGACAAAGCATGTTTTGATATTGCTTCGTGAGTGCTTATATTACATTATCTAACAACACATTTGTTTTAAGTAAATAATTCTTTACACTTTTGAAAGAAATGACGCTGATAATAATTTATCATGAAATACCCGACGAAACTTTGAATTTTGGATTCAAAGTGGCTATTTGCCCGCCTGCCCAATATAAAATGTATTAGGTTGGGTTCCGTGCGTTAATCTCCCATTTAAAATGAGTTCAAGTCTCCATATACTTGCGCCGACGGGCGAATAGGCACGACCTTTATTATATTGCCTTAATTCGTTCATACGGACATAATAGAAAACTATTACATCTTCGAGAGAAAGACCTAAAAATTTCTAACAAGTTGGAAGTCCTTCTTCATGCTTCGTAAAAAAAAAGAGAAGAAGAAAAAGAAAAGAAAAAGAAAACAAACAGTGAGCGACTTAAAACTGGATAATTATTTCTATTTCGGTGTCAGAAAGATCACTCCGGAGCAAAGTTGTCAGTTCCCAGTCGAAAATCGCCTTACATCGGTTAATGCGACAGCCTCGCCTAGCTGTTCTTCACGGTAGTCTAAACCGGCTTAGTAAGCGGCAGTACTGTATGAAGATCATCTTAAAGGGTAGGCTTACAGGCGCCGAGCCGGGTACAACAACATGGCGCCCCGAGGGATAAAAAGCGCACTTCCGGCACGGCGGCGAGGCCGCAAGAAGCGTTGCGGTCCGCCCCACCAAACAAATTTACGCTTTTCCCTTTGGCGCCACGAAGTGCGCGGGATGGGCCGGGCCGGGGGCGCCAAGGGCCCGTGGCGCCACTCTTTCTCCTTCCCGGAAAGGAAGACCTCGCTAACGCTTGGACGCACCTCACCCCTGATTGTGAGACGCCGACGCGCCGCGCCGACAAAAACCGCCCGATGCTCTTCTCGCTTTGACCTCGTTTCCAATTATTCGCATGGCACACCTTTGCCGGAAGTAACATGCTGTAAAAGAAGAGGATGGGAATACCTCTTTTCGTGGGATTCATTTTATGGGACCTCATCCAACTTTACCATACCTAACCTAAACTAACCTATAGTCTTATATCTAACCTTTCCGTACGTCACCTACCTAGTTTTAATTTTTATCTATTCTAGTCTTAAAATTAACTCATTCAATCAAAGGTAACTTAGCATGCTAACCTTTAATAGGCTCTCGTGACCTTACCCATTATTCGAACCGCTTAGCCAACATCACCTGATCCAGCCTCCTGCAAGTTGGTCCTTTCTAACTTTTAAACGAATGCTAACGTAAAATGTAACACCATACACCAAAAGAAGAATATCGCTTCGTACTTTAGACTTGTTGTGGGAAAAAAAACAGAATTAATAGTTGTTTTATTTTGTTTTGTTTTTTAGTTTTAGCATCATAAACGTTGACACACACCTAATTTTTTGAACTAGTATATTATCTTCATCAAGTGGTTATTTCAGATGTAACAAAAGCTTACAGGCTCGGATTTAAAATCGCATTCACTCCTTAAAGCGACAAATCCCCTAGAAAATAAATACCGTAGTCAAGCGTAGCGTACTCTGGTAGCGGTAGCCAGTCAGTTGAAACGGCTCCTCGGTGACGAACATTCGGGATATTGTTGGGTAGTCTTCAGAGCCTTTTCTGGAGGCGCTGCTGTTGGCCGCTTGCTTGGCTGGCCGCTTAGCTCGCCGCTTTGCTCTTCGCCTTGCACACAGTCGATGTGTCAATATAAATAGTCGAAACCCGCAGTGTCACCTTGCCGACAGACAACGTCTGCAAGGCATCTGCAGGCGCCGCCTGGCGCCGGCGTCTCCGAAGACGGGAAGCCTCGACAAATAAAGGCACGCTCGCCGCGCCACGAATAACCATTAGCGGGCTTTTCTAGAAGCTAAAAATGTCGCTTTACTCTAATTAATGGATTGCGCGTCATTGTTGGGAAAACAGGTGGTCGGGAAACGATCAGCGTGCAGAACGACCTGAACGGGGGGGGGGATAAAACCCTTCGAGGAAGATGCGAACTGACGTAATCTAACCTAACCTAGTTTAACCTAGCAGGCGTGAATCTTGACCTAGTTGATGACGGTAGGGGGCTTGTTTGATCGCTAAGTGTCGAAGAATTAATCCAGTCTTCCAGTTTTTCTTTTTATACAAACTTCGGTTGACTTAGTGTAGAAAGTTTTAAATCTAAAGTTAGCTTGAACGTGAGCCCTAAGTAGAGAGGGGCGAATGTTGACCCCTGCCTCTGGAGCCGCCTTGAAAGGCCTAGCGTATTCCTTGCGGGGAAATGGGATTCAACATGGCGGCCATCGGTTTCATTTTCGCCTCTCTACTTTCCAGGACTCCTAATCTAATTTACTAATCTGGATTAACTTGACGTGGGTTATCCTAACTAAGGTCATCTTAACCTAAGTTTTGCTATCTTGAATAATGGAACACAAAGTAACTAACTTGTAAGGATAATCGAACTGAGGTTGAGTTTAGCCAAGGCTAACCTAACGTAACTTCTAAGATAGTGTGAGATAACCTAATCTTGGATGACGTATTCAAGGACATCTCCCTCCGAGGTCAACCAAGCCTAACCTATGCAACTATAACATTAAGGTTAATTACGACAAAAACAAGGAAAAGCAAACCTTTAAAATATCTATGTTAGTACAATAGACAAAGACAATCTATGTGCGAACGATATCGCTGTCTCTCTCCGATGTATTCTCCTACTGGTCTTTGAGGGGGGGCGGGGGTGGGGTGGGACGAATGGTGTGCTAAAGCTGGAGGCGACTGGGATGAGCTGCTGGGTTTGGTCAACTTCGACTTGGCTAAGCATAAAAAGCTCTTTAAGAGTGAGTTAGCGGGCGAGT
>Ga0058701_10001164_pt1 | contig 18330 bp, 12 predicted proteins | sample AgamicOrMae_FD_97039 | JGI IMG/M metagenome (GOLD analysis project Ga0058701, IMG submission 97039) | Agave microbial communities from Guanajuato, Mexico - Or.Ma.e | ecosystem: Host-associated > Plants > Phyllosphere > Phylloplane/Leaf | place: Guanajuato, Mexico | collected 2012-06-04
GACCCTTGTTGACAATTTGCTCAAACATGGTCAGCTCGCATTGCGAGCTAACCAGTGATGTGAGCTCAATGAAACTTTGCACACTTATAACAGTATAGTAGCACTACTGATTGTTAGCCTATTTGTGCCTCCTGAATCAATATTGCAACCACAAGAGAGCAAAATGTTTAAACGCTTTGGAGCCCCTGGTGCACGAATGCGAGCTGAATGGAAAAAACACACAACACAGTCCACCAGTTGGACAACCGCTATGCGCAAACATTTTCACCTCACACAACTAGAAGCATAATTTCAAAATTCATACACATAATCAGCTAAAGGGGCGCCTAGATGATGAACCAGTGATGCGAGAGGCAGCAACTTTTGGCCAATGATGCACAATAGTCTACGTAGACTGTCTGCAGTCTCTCAAATGTCTTCATTCCACCTGCTTGGCCCTCAAATGGGATCTCTGTCTCACACTCCAGCCAATCTGGTGCACTCGCTAGAGTAGCCAGAGATTCAACTAATGCTGCAATCAATTAGTCTTGCTATAACGCATATGTGGAAAAAGTTGCATGTGTCTATGACAATAGGTTGCTCCGCCACACTAGGTGGACTTTTCCCACACCTGCGGCCTAGTGATCTAGCTAGCAGGAATATCACATGATAGCTTTGACCAGTTCTAGTCTAGCCAGCGACCAGAAATTCACACACGAGTCAGAGACCTTCACTAACACTTGATACAGAGCGATAATCAAATAAATGAATGTCAACAATAGCCTCAACGAGACTTAGACACCTCGCGTCGAGTGGTCATTGGAGGGGCCAATTTATGCTACAGACCAGTGTTCACCAGTGCAATGGTCAGTTTGGTTTGGAATCATCACACCGTCCGCCAACTGAGCTAACTTGCAGAACTATCACGATAGATTTGACCAGTCCCATTGAAGCCGCCTTCCCCCATTTCCGACCCACATAGACTAAATACAACCACAGTGGGTACCAAGAGATATTCATCCTCTGTTCGGCTTCTATTTGCTACGCTCTAAGGTGGTTCGTCTATGGACTAACTAGGGCCATCACCAGGGGATCTTTTCCACCGACAGAGACCATCAGAAGAAAGAAAGTCTCCTACAAATATACCTAGTCTCTCAACCTTCTGAAGGCAAGTTCATAAGATGGCTCATAGTCCCTCTTCGGATAGCCTCCATGTCGGGAAAGAGGGACAATTCTCATGATCGGCCTCGCAACTTGCGACCAGGATGAACTCATACACTTGCTCCATTGTCTCAGAAGGGCCCCCCAAAAAACTCCAGAGATGGTTCTACTTCTGGACCTTGCAAGCTATTTCGCCTGATCAGTTCGAATCGAAAAGCACAAAAAATGCACCCAAACTGTTCATACAAGAGCAGTCAGTCTCGTCAATCTCCACCACGCAGCCTATTGAATGAGCTAAGTTTCAGTTCAGTTAACATCTTTGAGGCCTCCAGCGCGCGCCTAACATGCAATGATAAGCATGCATTGATGCGCCGAAAACGTGGTGCGCATTCGGATACTAATGCGCGAAGTGCAAAATAAACTACAATGAACAAAACCCATTGTGGTGATAGTAAACAAAATGTCTCAACCCATTGAGCCAAAGAGATTGCAGGATCTTGTTAACGAAGTGGACCCAAACGAACAGTTGGATGAGGATGTCGAGGAAGTTCTACTAGATATTGCCGATGAGTTTATTGAAGATGTCGTCTCATCGGCTTGTGCAATTGCAAAACACAGAAATTCAACATCCCTGGAGGTAGATGACGTGAAACTATACCTGGAAAGAAAATATAAAATTTGGGTGCCTGGTTTCGGGGAAAGCAAGCCGATACCTAAAAAGTTCTCCAGTGAAGCTCATCGTCAGCGTATGGCATTGATTAACAAGCAGGAAAACAAGCCATCGAGCTCCAACGCCACGAGTGGAACCACATCAAGCCAAAGATCCGGAATCGATCCTGTCGTCCCTCAGTAAATTCCTAGACTTCAAAGTATCCAAAGAACTAAATGATTGTGAAATATGAGTCAAGGTTATTAGTGATATCACATTCCTTATTGAGTCTACTCTACCAGATCGAAATCCATCAGAAATGCTTCCCTCTCTTTCTTTCGCATCTGGATCGACATTTATTTCGTATTTGATCTCTTGTGCGGCCTTAGTCATGGCCAAGTGATCAAAAGGGGTCTTACAGAAATTCTATTGACCCCCATTAGATTCGTTCAGATCCAAACGATTGCGGCCACGTGTCGATTCCATATCTACTAGTAGATCCCAGACTCGAGATCTGACAATGCATCAATCTGCATGCAATCAATGTGCAACTTCCATCCTAGTGTAGCTGTGCGCTTCAAATTGACCTGAATTCTAGCCGATTCGAAACAGCTTCTTGACAGAAGAGAGCAACTTTCAGAGCTAAAGATTTCTGAGCTAAATTTTCTTGGAAAAGGTCCGAAGTCTAGCAGGCACATGGGTGGCGTCACCCGAGTATCGGAGGAGGACTTGAAGTCACTTACGCTACATTAACTTCCGGTGATTTTTGGTAGCACCGTATTTCAGAGACGTGCTCCCCTCCAAATACTTTCACCCCTATTGGCCTCAACCTATTGGCCTATTACCAATGGTTTGATGGCTAACAACTGTTATCTGCATTATAAATTATCAAGTCACTCCCTCTAGAAAAGCTCAACTTTCAACCGTTCTGCTAGGTCCTTCCTCTGTGGGAACAAACATTAACGAGCCTATCAGGTTCGCACATCTCCAGCTCTGGTAATCGACAAGCCCATGAAGTTGCGTTCAGTCCAACAGGTGTATCCTAGAGTTCAGTTTAGAGTGAGGAAGTGATATAACTAGAGTAGATCTTGATCATGCAAGTTGGAGGAACGAAAAGAGGCAGATTGAGCGTGCGTATGCAAATAGGCTGATTCAAATACTAGTTTTGCTCAGAAGAGAAACAGAGAGAGAGAGAGAGACAGAAAGACTGAGAGAAAAGACTACTGGTCGGAAAATTTGTGTGCTGCAGTCGATGACGTGCTCTAGCTACTAGGCCCAACTAGCTTGCCGCCACGCCGGACTTTATCAATTCGAATCGGCCCGTTCTGGAATTAAATCAGCATTACACTCGTGCATGCGAATGGGCAGCTATATCCAAGAAAATTATTCACCTGTGGAGTTGTGCCGCCATTCTGTCAAGGAACAGCCGCCCATTCGACTTGAAGGTGGCTGCAGGATAATATAGTCGAGTGCCTGTCCTGTGAACTCACTCATTCATCGGCCTGGTCTAGCAAGAATCCTTTGGCATGGCTTTATCGCTTCCAGCACTTCAGTCGGCCGAGTGTCCCTGTGGGTTTGATGTGTGCAGGGTGCTCCTATCGAGTAGGCAAGAGAGTGACCAGATAAGACAAGACAAGACGAGACGATAAACTGGCCCTAGAGTCCCATGGAAGCAAAGGCACATCAACTACAAGCCTTTGTATCTCGCTTTAACTCTTGCTTTTTCATCCTCTTTTACTGCTCCCTCTCTCTCTTGCCTATTTCTCCACCAAACAAGCAGAGAGACTAGAACGAATACGAGTATAACCGGACAATTTATATTTACTCTCACTAGCCCCTAACAATAACAGTATACAACAGCCTGAGCAAGAGTGCACAATCAATTTTCACTCTTGAGAGCAGAGAGATTTGCACACAAAAGGATTTCTCCCACCTCATAAAAAGAGTTTGATGTTCTTATGTGTTTTTTGTGGCCAAAAGAATTGAAAGTAGAAAAGTTTCTCAAACAAACTGGAGCTGAATACTGTGGCCTGTAGGCGCAAAAAGCAAAGCAGTCAGACACACACAAGGTGATTGAATAACAATTTGCGTGCACCACTAGAATCAATTTTCCCATCATTTGGGTCGCCTTTGTTGCCTTCTAGTTGTGTAATAGCAACACGGGAGTGTCCAGCGATCACGAGTCAACAAAAGGGGCTCGCCATCTGGCCAGAATAGCCAAAATAGCAGCACAAAGATTAATTCCGAGCCGAACCAATAGAGAGTATCGTTCAATCGTCCAGTTAGAAGGCTGTTTGGCATGTACAAGGAGCATCCTAGTGGTGCATCAAGATGGAACAATTATGGCCACAGTTTTCTGATGAATTCGAAGCTTTTCTAGTGGACTCTCGCCAGTCCCGCTCCTCTCTTGCATCTCCTCGCTCGGTCATCCTTATTCTTCTTCTTGACCAATTCCGCCCTCACTTGCAGCTCTCGTTCGAAGCAGATGGAGATCTTGCTTCCTTCTATGCTCAACCGATAGAGCAGCAACTGAATTGGCTGCCAGTCAGGCCAGCTTGCAGGCTCTGGAATAGCTCGAATGGGCTCATTTGGACTACGAAATGAGGGAAAATGGAAAATAGCCGCAGCTGGCTGCTAGGGCCTGTGTGCTCGGCAGGGCCTAGTTTGTGACGATAATGAGATGCCTAATTGGATGATGGTCTTCTCTCGACAAATCTAAGTGATGAATTTCAATTACTCTTCTGAGCAACAGGGGGAAAAGGAGGAGAAAATGGGTGTGTGTGTGAATAAGAGAGAGAGAGAGAGAGAAAAGGCAATGGTTGTGAAGAAGAGAGCAGAGGGACGAAAAGAAGCAGAGGAAGAGAATAAGCTGGCCAGGAGTGGAATCTCTGTCGATCTTCACTTGATGAGTCGTTTCCTCAGCTCTTGGTAGTCAGATGGAATGTCCGACCATTAGGCGAAGAGAAGAGCAGGAGAAGGGCAGCAGAGGGGCTGGTGGACGGCATTAGGCCGCAATGAGTGAACAAATGGCACCTCCAAGAGTGCAAAATCTGCTCCTCGTCGGCCGGCCTGAGGCAAGAGCCGTGAACTTCATCTGGGCAGTTTTCTAGCTTGCGTCCACTGACCACCGACCACTGACCACTGAGGACTGACCACTGGGCTGAGGCATGAAGTTTGGAGCCTGGAGCCTGAGGTATGGGCAGAGAACGGGCGCCTAAGTGATGTTTGTAAGTGAGTTAGTGAGTGACCGCTAAGAGAGCTCTTTCTCTTTCTCGCTCTCTGTCTGAACCTAGAGAGAGGGAGAGAGAGAGAGAGAGAGAAGAAAAGCTTCTCCACTGCAGTTTTGAGAGCCAAGTTTTTCTTCTTACCCGTGAAAAGCTATGAAATTTATATAGCATAGATGGCGAGAGAGTTGACTAAGATTTGAAGATGATTGAGGATGGGATAGAAGGAGGAAAAGGTCCACTGTGGAGTTGGCCTAGTTTTGGACAGCTCGCTGGCAAAGAGTCGTGTGCTGTTGTTGTTGTTGTTGCTGTTGCTGTTGGCTCTCTCGAAGCGTGAGGCTTCGGGATGATACCGTGCAGGCTCGAGACAGTATTTAGCTGGAGCAAATGGCCAGCGTCCGTTGGTGGTGATGCAGATGCAGATGCAGATGGAGATGCTGATGTTGTGTTGCCTATGCACACGAGCAGTGGTCTAGGCGAATAAATCAGCATGGCGGCCGGCCGAGTGCCAGGATTCTCTTTCGTGAATTTCGGCCCAAACTTTTTCTCCCATGGAGAAGGAGGAGGAGGAGGAAAGAGAAAGGAGAGCGGGCAGTTTGTTTGTCTGGCGCCTGTTGGGCTATCAATTCGGAACGTGGCGTTCTGGTGGAGTGCAAATGCAACGACCACTAGTTAGCGCACCAGGGCAAGTACGAGCTTCATGCCAAGCTCCTCCAAAGACCATCCGAAGATCGTCCGAAGACCAAGACCGAAGCTCCACTCACAGATCGTTCCCATCCGAGGCACAGCCGAGCTGTCTTCGTAGGTGGAAGAAACGGTGCTTGCAGAAGTGGTTCCAGCTAACAAGCCGAACTTGGTCGAAATTTGCCCACTTCGACGGCAACCATGACGATGGGCAGTGGGCAGTGGGCAGTGGGCAGTGGGCAGACCAGCAACAACAACAACAAACAGGCCGAACCAATGAAAATGCATTGCGGTGGAAAAAACATTTACCGCTGCATGAATATTCGAAGCTCCATTGGTCTTCCACACTCACGTGTCTACCCCCATGAACATTTGTAGTTTATATTTATAAATACTTGTGTTTATATATATATATAATTTTCAGCTGCGATCGCTGTTGGGCATATCTTGGAGGCGGCGTGCGCAATATTTACAGGCACGCCGATGGGCTAGTTCTCGTTGGCTCTTTTTCTTTCCATCCATTTGGGCCCACTCGATCAATTGTGCTTGAGTTCTTTTGCAAGTAAGTGCAACTTTCTGCTCATCATCATCATCGCCGCCGCCGCCGCCACCATTTGCCAAGCCCAATAGGATGCGCCATTTTGGAAGGCGACAAAGAGAAGTTGTTCAGTGTGAAGAGCTTTGCGCACTCTTAGCTCGCTCGAATCTCTCTGTCAGCCCCAAGTCTCTTTCTTTTCACCTTAAATCTGCCGCTATCTCTAGCTTAACAAAAGCATCGTTCACTCCTTTTCCTGCAAACGCGTCTAGCTCGAGGCGAGGAGCACACACTCTTTTTGTTGCTGTTGTTGTTGTTTTGTTGTTGTTGTTGTTGCTGCTGTTCGAGAGAAGAAAGGAGGGAGAAAAAAGAAAAAACACTTGCAGGAGGAGAGTCAGTTGCCTATGGTTGATGCTAACAGTCTTAGCTCTTTCCCTCATAATTCTCTCCAGCTCGACAGGTGCAGTACAAACAAACTGGCACACGTTCATCTCAATCGGCCTGCTCGCCTCCATCCGAGTCGAGCTTCGTTTTCTCCTCGAGATTTGCATCTCCTCGTCTCCCAATAAGGCGCAGAAAGACAATCAACAAAGCCAGCGAGCAAGCCGTGACATTGTCTTAGACTCTGTGTAGCAGACAGGAGGAGAAATTTATCCTTATCTTCGTCGTCTCCTTTTCGCGGATAATCCTTATCAAAAGCGTCCAAATAACAACAACAACCTGATCCCTTGGAGGCGCAACAACAAAGGTCAACACCACATGAGACAAGTGCGTTTTATTGGCGCTTCTAACTGGCGAGCTGCAGTTCACACCTGTTGATCTAATCTGGTTCCCTTCTATTCGCAATTGCTTTCGTTGGCTGAGAAAAAAGGACAGCACACACACACACACAGACAATCAGAAAGAGACTTCCAGAGATAGTCCAGCGAATCTAATTGAAAATTGCTTATATTGACAATTAGGTTTCCCTCCAACGACGGGTCATCAAATCTCAACAAGCTCGCCCATTCTCTCTTGCTAAGCTCGAATGTCCAAACCAAAAACGAGACAGAGACAGAGAGAGCAATTTGAACTTTGAGCTCGCAGTGTCTTGGTAGACATGCGTCCGTGATTACGCAAGAGGAAGAGAGAGAAATCATCCAATCGGACTCGAGCCAGACCTTTCTACCTGTGCTGTATCATCAAGTGCTTTCTCTCTCTCTCTCGAGAGAGAGAGAGAGTCATTGTTATCACAGCTTGTTGTGCGGCACTTGTCCATCTTGTCAGGCGCTCTTTTACGAGCGAGCTCTCGTCATCATTCCAATCTCCTCTCCTCGAGCGTCCAAACGGTCCTGTCTGCTTTCCCTCTCATCCAATGCACTTTTTTCTTTCTAATTATTCATTCATACCCATCGTTTCGTACACCATCGTTGCCCACTTTGCACCAGCGGCAGCAGTTTCAACTCAACGCCTTTATACGCTAAGAGGATTTTCTGTCTCATCTCAAATGGCCACCGTTTCCTAGTGCTGCAGCCGCGACAAATAATGCTCCATAGTCCCCGAACGACAGTCCTTTTCTGCAAAATTTAATTCCTGTTGTTGATGCTGCTGTTGCCGTTGTTGTTGTTGTTGTTGTTGTTGGCCCTTCTGCTCCTGCTGGCATGTTATGAAAGCCTCTGGAGTCGTGCAACTCTTCTAAAGAGCGACCATGTTAAATGTGTGCCATTGGGCGCGGCGGTGTCCTGCTTCCCATTTGCTCTCCAGCCATTCACTCGGTCGGCTTCTTTTCTCATGTCTCGGTCGTAACGAACACTTGCTCTTTTTCCATCATTCCTTTCTTACCGCGCTCTGTTCGTGCCCGTCCCACGCAGGGAGAGAGAGAGAGAGAGAGCTTTGCACCGCTTCTTATGAACTGCCGCCAAATGTGCCTGAAAAGGCTTCTACCTCCATCTGCGCATGCCCACTAGCGAACCTTTGATGTTCGCTTCCTCGACACCCCAAAGCGCAAAGTGCTCTCTTAGCTTAGAGCTCTCCCTGTTTACTTTTGCCCAACACCAACTGGGTCCATCTTAGATGAGCTGGACCATAGATGGACAAGAATACAAAACCCATCCTCAGCATCCATATCAAGAGACTGGCATAAATTTCAACCACAGTTTTATCACCAGACGACCGCTGCTCAATACCCCATCACAACCTGATTGACTTGGCACACTAAAAGGCAAGGCCTCGCATCGAGAGTGAAACAATAGGTAGATATTGTTTCTGCTTAACGTGTAGTGAGAGGTTACTAGAAAGTTTTAAATTATTCAAAGGCATATTGGCGGAAGCCGTCAATCTTTCTCCATATTCTCCCTATAGAAGCTTACATCTGCCCACAATTGTTCCGATGTCAAGAGATGGTTCCCAATTGCAGCAAGTCAAATGAGAGGTCATTTGGGAGAGGGCAAAAATTGAGCAACTAACTTCCTAAGATCCAATATCAAATCCGAACAACTATACACTGTCGCCATAGAAAATCTTCGTCCACCATATATCCAAATATGGGTGCAAACGAATCGACAACCGCCAGTTCCTCATCATTAGATTTTGCGAGGTCAGCAAATATCAAAGATCAATACCATTATTACCGCCGAAACCAACATGACCCTCAACTAAGCCGTCTGCAAGTCGACAGATTGTACAGATACAAGAGACCGGATGCGAGATTGAGCAATGGAACCAAGTCGAAATTGAGCCAGTCAACCTCTCATTTCGATCTCGCGGAATCGAGTCGATTGCTCGACCAAGATTCGTTGGCACCCTTGTCCAATCATTTCCATCTGGCAGCATCTCCTTCCCTAATGAACAGGGATGTGCGACTATCTGGTTCAAATACAGAATATCACCACGGACATCGGTACGACGATCAACTGCCTAGATATCATCTTCAGAGTCCTGATAGACATTTCAATCCCTTACAAGTTCTACCAAAAATCCATGGTGCAGGTAGAATCCCCAACAATGATCTATTCAACCCAGCAATTGCGAGAAAGAGCAATGCTGGAGTCGCGAGTCGAATTCTGCATCAACGCCAATTACGCGAGTCCAACGCATTGAAAAGATTCAGTGACAGTCTTCCCTCCCTAAATAATCTCACCACTCAAGACTATGAATTAACTGACACATCTACACCCCCTACTTTCGTAGCTTTTCAATCAAGTCACAGTGCCGAACAAAATTCCTACAATTCTAAGCAGTTTCCACTTAACGAAAGCTTTCACCCTGAAGTAACGAAATCACCTACCAGCAGCAATCAATATAAATCTAAGCATGCTGCAGCGAAAAAAATGCTTAATCTAGTCAAAGGTAAGAGAATCGTCAATGACCATCACAAGCAGATTGACCTGGGCACAAGCTGTGAACCGATCAAATCTAAGCTGATTAGCCAAAATCTAAGCCCAAACACTAGTGGGCAAGATAATAGGCATGTTATGGTTGTGATGAAGAGAGCCACATCACTCTCATCATTACATGATTTGAATCAGAGACGCCCACGCTCCCATCAGCAGCACCAACAGAATGTAGATACGGTTGATTATCCAGGTCAAAATAGCAAAATGATTAGTGAGACGAAATTCTGCCGAACAAAGCAAGCGGTGTGTCAACTAATTCCCGATTTACCCCTGCGGAACTCGCAACTCGCAGCAGCATCACTGTTTCCTAGTTCTAACAAGAGCACAAGAAGGAATTCGATCGACTTAGATTATGCATTCCCCCAGCTAGAACGCTCGCATCTGCACCAAGATCACTGTGATCGTAGGAGGTATACTCGTGTGGTAGCGCCCGTGCATCAGCCTGTGTCTTCTCCAGCGATGAAGAGTTTTGTCGAACCTGAAGCCAAACCATCTTCGAAGATTAATCTAGTCAAAAATTCAAGATATAAACAGTCGAATCCCAAACCTACAAGAAACAATCGATATCAATCGAAAGTGTCGCAGCAAAGTCGTCATCTGTCGTCTCAGCTACCAAGGACCGAATCGTTTCACGAACTTATTCAGTTGCGCGCCACTGAGAATGGGCAGCGAATGCGGACGACAGGAACCTTAAGAGGGGCTGCGAATGGAACAGAAGCAGCTGCAACTAAAGTTAACCTTGTTGCAGAGTTGTTGGAAAGTAAAAGAAATAGTCGTCAGAGGGAAATCGAAGCTAAGAAAGATGACGTGAGTAAAACATCTGATTCGCCAATTAATTCGCCCCTAACAGACCAACGATGTACAGATGTTTCAAACAGCGGCGTTGCAACACAAGGTGAGGTCAAAGAAGATCCCTTAAAGAAGAAGTCTTCTCCCCAGTGCTCGCGTCTGCAAGCATTCAGCCAAGAAAGTGATGATGAGTTGGTTGATGGCCATGAGCCGAAGATCCGAGAAACTGATGGGATACATTCAACAGCATATAACAGTGAGATGCTGCAAAAGTCCACCTTGAAAAGATCTCTTTCGCATTCAGCACTACAAGCGGGTCAATCTGAGAACAAGTCAAGTATTTACGAACTTGATGGTGATGAAAGCGACGATCTGGACGAGCTTGCTAGGTTCTTATATCAGTTCAGAAAGCGCCAGTCCAAGTTGACATCTTCCAACGACCAACAGGTTTCTGAAACTGCTAATCTAATCTGCAAGCAAAATGATTCTAAAGCAAGTCCGAAAAGACTCCCAGCAGAGGAATCGAAAGCGTGCAAGTATAAAGCAAACGATGTTAGCACTCCAAGCGAGCATAAACACAATAATCATGGTCAGAACCTTCAGCAGTCACCTAATTCAACAACATCATCGTCTGGTTTCGCATCATCAACGGGTACTTCGCATTCAATCTCTTCAACCTCTGCCGCACCGCATGAAAGTGCAATTGACATCAACAGAAGTCATAAACAGCCATTGGCTGGTAAGTGTCTTGCGCCTCAAGTTCCAAATGGAGTTATCTGCACCAAAGACTTGAAGCTCAGGCAAACAACTTCTCTGTTGTCAATCGCCGACGAGTACCGCCATCAGTCTATGAAACAGAATTCAAACAATCTCACTACAATCTCTGGAAGCTCACCTACCGATAGTGACATAGGCTCGAATCAATCTGAGTCTCTGAGATTGGAATCTCGAGATCCGTTCGAGTTAGCGACACCTGGAACCAGAGTTGGCATAACGAATGACAGAGGAAGTGGAAGTAGGGCTCATCTACGAACGGACGATGGTCGAAATTTCGAGGGCTTGGGGAAACGCGATCCAGCAGTAAAGAATCATAAAGAGCAGTTGAACATCCTAGAAAAGTATACAAAACTCCGGCAAATGTCTCAGTCTGAACTAGCTATCAATCACTTGAACACTTCAACAATACTTGAATTGCCAGACTATCCTAGTGGAGCTGGATCCAAGTTTCTCAAGCTCGGGAAAAATGGAATCGTCAATGATGAAACCGATTGCAAACCGTACAGAAGTAGGCTCTTCAATCTAATTAGGCGTATCAGCGATAAATCGGATACTTCCATTGATAAGCTTTCCGGTAGTAAGCGAACGGGTTGTTCAGCTCGTTTTTTTGAAAAGAAACAAAGCTTCTCCCAAGTTGGAGCGGTTGGTGGTCAGCAAACAAGGAAGTGGGGTCAGCCTTTCGACGATGGAGAAAAATTGGATGCAATCGATCAAATTGAGACAAACGCTAGTCCAATCTCCTCCGCTAGACTTGTTCGTAAGAAAGAGTTTGATGATCAGGCGGTTGCAGTTGACTCGCTGAGTGATGTGTTAGACTCGCGGAACGAACGGAATTTCGCGAAAGGAGAGAAAGGAGCCGCTGGTCGAGCTCTCCAGTCGACCGAGACGAATCGTCGCCTTGAGCTTACTTCTAGCAAGAGTGGGAGTCTGTGTGATTTAAATTTTGATTGTGACTTGGAGTTAATCAAAAATTGTGGCTCAACAAATGACTATAAGCACGAAGAAGTCATTCGAAGAGCCCAATCCAAGCAAGCAGCGTTTAAGAAGAGCATCGCAATCCTGCCTCCGGTAGTTTCTCGCAAAATAGCACTCGAACAGGATGGCTTGAAAATCATAGCCTCAGACAATAATGAGCAAAAACATCTCGCCTCGGGCCAAAAAAAGTCCCGACAACAAATGATGCACCACCAACGAGTTGTTGAGCTATCAAACAAACAAAACAACTGGCGCCTGGCTCCTCTGTCCTCTATACTTGAAAAAAGCTGCAATAACACGAAGAAGCATCCTGAGCTACCGTGCGATGGTGTCTGCGGTAATGCCAGAAAGGAGAACAACCGGGATAGTAACAATAATAAGCGATTATTGTCTGTGGACCAGGCAGGAGCCGAGAGAAATAGCCCCACGGCTCAGGTCCTGAGCAAACAGCGAAACAAGAGCCTGCTCAAATGGCCTGCGAGCTCCTGGCTGATGAAGGCGGGGAATAGTCAGAACCTTTGCGATACCGAGGTGCAAGAGCAGAGTGGTCATGGCAGTACCGCGATGAATTCTCCGACCGGCAACCACTCAGGTAGCAAGAATTATTTCATCAAGTTAATCTCCGGAAATGGAGGAAGTGGTCTTAAGAAGACCAAATCAACCTTGTCGAGCTGTGACACTCGATCCGCTTCGTGCGGTTCCCGTAACGATACTAATTCCATTCCACATCCTCAGTTTACGATAGAAAACGAAGCTGATCAACTGCTGGATGAGCTCAACCAGAGTCTTGACTTGGTTAGCAACGATGGAACTTTCCGCGAAGATCGTCTCTGGTGGACCGACGAAGGAAAACTTCCGAAAGACCCCCTAAAATTGAACAATTTAGATGCTGCCAAATTTACACAGGATAGTGATACCTCATTCACTAATAGTGATACAGAATGTGATCTTAATTCTGATTATGCCAATATAAGTCAAGCGATGATTAACGAGACATTTGGTATCGATTTGAGCCTTTCAGGTAAATTTGAATACAAACCCGTCTCCAGGTCGAATTCCTTCATATTCGATGCTCCGAATACAGAGATCACAGGACCTTCAAAGAGTGATGTGGAAAAGCCTGTTAATGGATTGAATGATAATTTGGTTCGAAACTACTCGAATCTATGTTCAACCGAGCTATCCGGTCAAAACAATGATTCTAAGGCTGAAAGTCTCGCCTCGTCAATGACAAAGCCTAACAAAGATTGTCATGCAAATACTCGAAACGGGAAGAATGAAGAGAATAGTGGGATTCTGAGAATTTCGGTTCGAAACGCTGCTCTTGAGGATAAAATTGAAATTCCACATTCGTCAAATGAAGTTTCTAAAGGATCAGAGCTTGAAACAAAGGCTTCAAGAAATCCTACTGCGGCTAATATGCGCGCTCATGTTGATAATAGTCATGATGATGCTTGGGGCGTAGAAAGAGCAGCCAAAGATAACACAGAGGTTGAGTGTAACTCGGCCGATGGACAAGGAGTCCCAAGAAAGCTTAGCCGCGATATCTCTCGCTGTCGAGATACTAATGATGAAAATGATCAGTTTCCCAAAAGTAGAGATATCAAAGATCGCTCTGAAGTTGGCAACAAGCTTGGTTGCAAAAATCACGGCAACAGACCAGCGCCGGTGAGCCACTCAACATTCACAAAGAAGGCGAGACAGTTGGCTGATGTTGATCATGATCATATACGCGTGATCGAAAACAGCTCCTCGGATTGTTGTACAGCCCTCAAGGTCGAAACTGAAGGTAGTATGATAGAAGCAGTTGGTCTCAACAATTCCGAGCTTGACAATGGACAAAATTGTTCTAGCATCACAAGGAACAAGGACTCTCACGTTGCATGTTTGGGGAGACAGAATTCAGAATTCCGTGAGCCAGACGCTCAAACAACCACATCCTGTTACGATATTGTAGAGGACAAAAAACAGTCAAGATGTAGAAATCACTCTTGTCTGGAACATTCACGTCATATCACCTTCGAAAAACGGTGTTCCAGCCACACGGAAACCAGCTTTTTTACTTGCGACGAACAAGACAAAGTTTCCTCAATGGAGCATAATCATCTTTGTAGTGATCATGAACGCAGAGGTCCAGCACATCGATTGGCCAATGAAAAAAAGTTATCCGGTCTCCCGACTCATCAGAAGTGCCAAATTTCCGAGACCGAACGAGCCACTCAAAACGCGGCTTCGCTTCTGAAATGTGACCATCAGTGTCAATGCAAACATGTCAACCGAGTTCAAAACGCTCATCGGCAATTTGGAAAAGTGGATAGAGCAACTGAAACAAGAATTGAAAACTCAAATGGTGAAAAGCCGGAGTCTCTCGACATCTATCAAAAGGAGCGAGCACGCCACCTGTATCTACGCTCTTTTGAGGGTCAGTCAACTTTTTACGCTTGTACAGCAACAGGTGCGCTGGGGAAGTGCCACAAGATAAATTGTCCGGATGGCGACAATTGCAGTGGCTCTCTTGAACAAAGGCAGCCGATTGTAGAGGGATTTCGCAAAGCTACAACGAGAGAATCCTCCTCTGAATCCGTTTCCTCTTATTGTTGTCGGTGCCAAATATCGGGAATGGACTTTCCAGAAGTAACTAGTCGTGGGCGCTTGAACAAAGACTGCGAGTGCTCAACAATCCTTGAAGACGACAAGGAGAACAACTACGGCCAGCCAGAGGATGTTTGTGTTGGTCGCAAGCGGTCTTCCGATTGCATGTCTCACGCAACCGACCTTACGCCAGGGAATCGCAGGGACAAAATTCCTGGGCTCGAGCACCGTGACAGCAATGAGGGTAAGCACTCTTACGGATGTGGGAAGGCTCACACCTGTGCGGACTCGAAAGCGTTGAATAACTGTGAGCCGAAAGCGGTCAAAAAATCCATTAACATACGAAAACCGGCTCTGCAACGTTATTGTCCGCCAGCTACAAACGAGCCACAAGTTCTTAAATCAAGCAGATCGTCGGGCAAAACTAGCGAGCTCTCTCAATCGGCCAAGGTCGAGACAAATGGTGATACAACGGCGGAGGATAATCCTAGGGATGAAGCTGATGAGAAACTAAGAGGGAAAAAGGACGCTTGTAATATAGCTCACTATCACTATTCACAAGAGATGCTTGCAACCACTGACAGAACAAACGATCAACGGCAGCGCGTATCAGCCCTAAAAGATAAGACAAAGATTCATCGAGATATCAATGGGTCGCACCCCATCGTAACTGGTAACAAAGGTGAACAAGCTAGAACTGCTTGTCCCCAGCAGGAGTGTAAAAGAATCACCCCCAAGTGTGCAACGAGACCGAAGACAGATTTGTCTGATTGCAATGATCTCAGAAAGATCTGTAGGACAGATGGGGTAGGACTGACTCCCACTTGTCCCTGTTCGGTTTTCTGTGACTCTGCGGGAAATGAACCCTCAGCTGAAACTTGCGAGGTGACAATCGGCTCGAACGCGAACCGCCATATCAAAGAAAACGATAAGGTCGAGAAAATACTCTTACCCAAAAGATGGCCTTGCCATACGAGAGATGAATTGGTCTCACGTAAGATGCAAGAGTACAAATCATCAAATGTTCCCTTGAAGGATCCTGCTGCTATGGATCGCACAACGCGAGACGAGCGTCAGGTTCCTAACTTGATGAAAGATCCATTGTCATTCAACCATCGTCTGGATATGGGACTGAACCAGTTTATGCCCAGGATAGTTGACGAATATGCGGAAAATTTCATATTGAGAAGAAAGACACCAAACGCTGGACTTAAAACGCAGTTCTAGCTGGCATCAGAGTTCTGAGAAAATTCAGATCGTAACTGATGGTTGGAGAGAATCATTGCAAGCAGAGTCAAGGTTTCCCAGAAAGAATGGTCGAAAGTTAATTAACCTGGGGTGAGATCGGCGAGTATATGACATGGATAGGACTTCTAAGTGAGAATAAATTGTTTCCAGTGGGACGAAAAGCATCCACCATTACAAGTTTGATAGAGGAGAGTCGTCCTTGCAGCTTTCATTAGGAGTAGCCCAGTTTGGTAAACTAACAGCGTGTTGACGGCTCATGTAGAGTAGTTTTTCCTTTCCTTTGCTTTCTGTGCACTTGACCATTTAGCGCGCCAACATTTCAGCTCTGATGCCACCGAGTTCTCACATTCAAAGAGATTATCTCGATTCGCGACCACCAGTTCTTGGTCAGCCATGGGAGAGCTAAAGGGAGCTAAATTGCCAAGAATAGGCAAAAAACAATGCCCCTCGCTCATAGATGAACTTGAATGTTTCAGACTACAGCATTCCGTGACCACTTTCCTACCCAGACTGAGCCTTCCCATTAACATCATGCCAGACCGAGGAGCTCGCATAAGATTTATTTGGAAGTACGCTTGACCTAGTTTCGTTCTCTATTCTGCTGTTTCTAGCCTCCCACTGGATGAAGTTATCAAAATTTTCCAAAAAAGACTAGCTGAGAGATCACTTGTCTACTCTATCACACTCTTCTTTACACTGACACAGAAACGGACATACTCTGAGGCAGGATGAAAAAACTTTCAACCTTGTCGAGGGTTGAATAATGGGAATGTTGAGATCACGATAAATGTTCACTGTAGATTTTCATAACAGAAACCATGAGTCTTGTTGAATCTCTATCGATGGATATCTCACCTATTCTGGCGGAGACCAAGAGCCAGAAGTTCATTCTGCCAATCTGGAGAGTTTCAGATAGTCAAGCCGGGCACACTAGTGCATCTGGAGCGCAAACTTAAGCTAAAGTTCACAGGAATCGTTAACCCATGGTTGCTTGATCGTGTCCAGCCTATCAGTACATATTATGCTGCTCTTTGTGGAGTCAATCGTTTGCTCATAAAGTGAATTTGATAGGTGAAAAGTCTTTGTCGGTGTGAAGAGAAGATCGAGCTAACCAATTGAAAAGCACAGTGGTAGCAGATGCAACCGAGTCCACTTGTGTGTCTGAGATGATTTTCGACTATTTTATCACTTTCGAGAAGGCTAGCTAAATATCGTCCCTATGCGAGGTAATTGTAGAATGTTAGTGACAAAATCATCACGCTAAATATCCAGCCAAGTAGCTTGAAACCAGAGAACAGAGAAAGCTCGATCTTTTGTGTCATTCTAAAACAGTGCATCGGTACGGGATAGTAGAGTCTAGTAAGTTTGACCCAACGCAATTTGTTGTCGTGACATTCGTCTTCTAATGCCATACAATAAGACATAAGGTTATAGAGCCTCAGCGATTTGCGACGCACCATTGCGTATCTGATCGCTCCAAGGGAAGTGGTAAAGCTCATCAAAAGATTGCACAGATAGCATTCTAACTTTACCGAGTCCGAAAATTCTGTTGGAATCAGCAACCAACTAATGGTGAAGCACGAATAAAATGCCCAGACAGCTATATAACGTCTCACATAGAATGATATGAATTGATTGTACGATTCAATCAAGACAAATAGGTCAGAGATCATTAGTTGAGTGCCATACGATTCATCATGTAATTCAACTTTTCCTTCGTAACTATGAACCTCCTTGCTCTGTTCCAGGTGAGAAAAATGTGGGATCGATCTTCTACTTCTTATTTGTCGCTGACCATCAAACGAATGAGAGTTCTTTTTTCTCGAGATGCTGACATTCCTGTCAGCACAAAGTCGGCAAATTCCCCAAATTGCCCCTTGGTTGACCTTCGTTACCTTCGTACTTTCAAAAAGATTTGGGGGGTGCGTAGATATCTCTTTAGTCGTCAATCTACGAGCAATCATCTCCATTCGTATCAGCAATTTGTCGAAGTAATATAAGACATCATGCGTGCTCATCAATTGGAGGAAGATGGGCGAGGCTAGATTCGCAAATAAATCATGCACGATGAATACCCCTTCAAGTAGCTCAAAAGAGATCCTGGCGATCTGGTACCGATTGAATTGGACCAGCTCGAATGCATCCTCTGACCCATCTTTAGCCATCGATGTTGGCAACTCGTCAAGATATAATCCTCGATAGATTGGGCCAAGGAGCAGCTTATCTACGTCAGTCTCGTTGGATGTTAAATAGCTGATACAGTGACTGTATCCTTTGGCAAGACCTTGGCGTGTCAGAACAAGGGGTAGTTCAAGAATGATTGGGATTATGATATTGAAGACA
>Ga0058701_10001165_pt1 | contig 18329 bp, 10 predicted proteins | sample AgamicOrMae_FD_97039 | JGI IMG/M metagenome (GOLD analysis project Ga0058701, IMG submission 97039) | Agave microbial communities from Guanajuato, Mexico - Or.Ma.e | ecosystem: Host-associated > Plants > Phyllosphere > Phylloplane/Leaf | place: Guanajuato, Mexico | collected 2012-06-04
ACATTATAATACGCTTTTTAACCCCTCAGATACCGTAATTAAATGTTTTAGTAGATGCACGTATATAAATATCGCGATATCGGTTATAACGAGAACCGGTTATAACGAGCAAATTCGGCGTAATCTTCGTGCTCATTATATACGATTTCTACTGTACAACCATGTCAAACGAAGGAAAATGGCGAGTTACGTACTCAGAGCGCATCTATCGTCTTCGTGTGCGTACAGTGAGAATTGATCAAGACTTTCCTGTTTTCTAAACTTTGACAAAAGACTTTGGGATACGATTCTGAATGTCTCCCACGTGCTTAGGCGTAGGAGTCATTGATTAAACTTGTTAGTTCTTTTTTTTCTGTAGAACCGTCATAATGTCTTTGAGTTAAAAAGAAAGCTCGCAGTCTTTTAATATTTCTCTTGTTATGACCAGAGATTTCCCCCTCGTGTCCTTCCGTCTGTCCGTCCGGCACGGAGTTATTAAAATTCCAAGCTTTGTGCCATGGAGCCGCGCATTCTCTCGTCATGATCATAAGTAAGTAATGACTCGCGTTCTTAGTGAGTCGACGAGGGAATCGCATGTTTCGAGATTTTTCGTAGAACTAGGAAGGACCTTTCTCCAGGGCACGAGAAGCTTTGTCTCTCGTCTAAGGCTGTCGACGAGGTTGCTCCGATGAGTGGGAAACGGTCGCGGGGAAAGATCGGAGTAACCCGATCCTGGAATACTTCCAGACTTTTAGCTGTTTCCTACACGCTCTACCACCCAGCTCTGCCTAAATCAGTGAAATTAAAGCGAGTTTTTAAGACACTTATTGAAATACTTTTTGAGCAAAATCGTGTTTTTCGGTTGGTATATAACAGTAGTAGAATGAAACCAATTTACAGGCCTTTGAGTTCTTAAATCCGTAGTTAATGGTCGACAAAATAAGTAGTCTTTTAGCATTTGATGTCCAAATAGACGTGTCAAAAGTTTGAGCGTCGTCCCGCTATGAGCAAGAGCTGATTGGTCGTTCGGAGCGAGCATTGTGGATTCGATTGGAGCATTGCGCCGGATGGCAGGCCGTTGACGCCTGATGACGGCCGGGCCGCGCGTTTAAACGCACGTTGCAACTGGAGAACGCGCGCAATTCAGATGACATCGTTGCAAGCTGAGCGGAGCGTAGACCCGACAGAGGGAAAGTTAGGAGGAGCGCGAGTGTAACACAACACGGGAACCAGTTTTGGATCGTTGAAATGTGGAACGCATAGCAAGACCAGCCAGCCTCCGTAGCGAGTAGCCTATTTTTAGAGCCCCCAACTTAACTACACAACACAGCTAACTGGCAAAAAGCGCCGCGGACGAACACTCGCGAGATAAACGCGAATTGGAGACTAACAAGTAAGCGGAGCGGGAGCAAGTGACGTGTTCTGCTCCAAACTTAGACGCAATTATGCTTTTCCGGAGCGTCACTAAGGCCTTGGGTCCTCCTCTCCCCGGCTGAGTATTGCTGGGTATTCCAGCAACTTTGGTTGTTTGTTTACATCGCTAGATCTTGAACTCTGAATGGATTTCCAATATATCTGCATAAGAACTTTGATCCAGGTGCTAGCAGTCAAAAAAGTATTGACCGCTCCAATTTTTGTGACTCCTTAACTTTGAAACGGCGAGAGATTCGTCAGAAAAGCACGAAATTAAATCGCCTAATCTTCGAGATGAATCAATGTGATCCAAGCTTTTTTGTAGTATCTCATTTCGTACCCAAGTTACGGAGGTTTTTAATAAAAATTGGATCGGTCAATACTTTTTTGAATACTAGTACATGTACTGGGGATTTCTCAAGGTTTGGGAATTCCAAGTATTTTGCCGTCTGTGAATCTGGAAAAAATCGTGGGATACAACCACATTGCATAGTATATCAGCATTTTTCTAACCGATTTTTTCTTAAGGCACACCCCTATTAATAATAAGTCGAAACGCCACATACTATATTTCACCATCACCGGTCATACTGCTTGATATTCTTGTTTCCTTTACGGTACCAGAAGTTTCAGACATGGTCCCTTAGGGGGCTATCACCAGTTGCATGCGAGAAACCAAATGCGGCAATTCAGATATTAAAATGAAATCTTTTTCAGGTTTTCCCTAAACGAAGAATGAGTAGGAGAGCAGTCATAGAATCGCGTTGCATGATAAATGTCCAAAGTGTGAATAAGTCAACGTTGGCATGATCTGTAGGGCTGCGCTGTGCATTGTTTCAAATATGCCTTTGAAATACCTCCGTCTAAACTTAAATCTATGAACGTAGTTTTCAATTGAATGTGTCATGATCGCCAAACGTTATTTGACAGGTCTGTGGCGTAAAACATGGCACCATGTCTGACGCTCTGGTCAAAGCAACACTGAATCCCCACCCCATCGCTATCCCGCCCAATCCCCATCTCCCCCACCCCCGTCCTTATCTCCCCCCTCTTCATTCGATATTCATCGCAAAGGTTTACGCACAAAAATGTCCTCTGGCAATATTTAGATGACTTTGCATTATTTGTGTGCAGCAGTTGGGCAAATGTATTTTAAGAGCTAGGATTTACATTTGATAACGCTGCTTAACACATCACACTACATACACAGATGATGAATCGGCTATAGCCTATCCTTGTTTTTACACAACTAATATCAAAGCACGGCTTGTACAAGTAACAACACAGTATCGAGGTTTCAGATATTTTCAGACATTTATATGTATTGCCTTTGATACGAGTGGTGCCGGTTTGTTCAGAAACGCAGTGTTAATGGTTATGATTTCTGAATGCGGCTCAATTCCCTGACAGACGAGAACACTACTTAATATTTCAGCAGAGTACAAGTGACCTATCAATTATGCCGCAAGGATAGAAATCATTTCACGAAAGGGGGAGGGAGACTTTACAGAGATGTTGAGTGAACCCTTTATGATAAGAATAGACGCACATACGGCGGATTTTAGATAGTACCACTTTTTGTTAATATCAGTTGGTCAGTACACCGGTCTTGCAGATTTATAAAATTAGGTTGGAGGTTTTTTTCAACGTGTTGCTATGAACCTTCCGGATTACGCAGCTTTTATAGTCAAATCTTTTCTGGAAAAGTTATTCGTCAGGCCTGTCGTGTGTGTCAGATATTTTCTGTGTGTATTTTTCTCAAACCGGAGCTATGTATTTGTGAAGCGCTGCAGCCCCTGGAGACTTACGTTTCTCATTTGCCCATACTTTTTGCTCAGAGGACATTTTAGTGCATAAGCTAGTAAGGTTCGCCAGGACGAACGAATTCAAAGCCACGAAGGAGAGATTCGAATGCCCTTTTGTTTATCTTGGTGAGCCTTCCGTGTAAAAATCTGTCGCGTGCCAGATTTTCCGGCGGATTTGTCCGGAATGACACGCCTTTCTTTCGCAATTCACACCTAAGCAAAGGATTTGAATTTTCCAAAAGCCTATTTTAGTTTTGGGCATAAAGTCTCTCGCTGAAAAGGCAATAAGTACATTTAGATCGCTTTCTCTCGAATATATTCTGCCTTGATGCGGCGATTCCTGGTTCTAAAATCCGTGGCAAGTCTTTGCGTAGATACGGATATACTTAGATATCCATCTGTATACTCGTGGACATCCATAAATAAGATAACCACGTATGGGCTTTCCGTAATTTTTTTAGCCAAGGATATCTTGAAGGCGTCTGAAAATTCTTAATGGACGTGGGCTTCGATGTCGTATCCCTTTCCCTTCCTGTTACCCGCCGACGGCACAGTGTCTGGTTGCAAATCAGAGTTTGTCTGACATGGTTGCGGTATGTTTGCCCACAGACCCCGCGCCACTACGTGGTGACGGACACCCCCGGGACGGCCCGGCGCCAGGCGGAGGAGCAGTACTCGTACTCGTACTCGAACGAGACGAGCAGCTCGCGCAGCGACCGGCCCGGCGCACTGCCCACGCGCTCCTACACGTCGTCCAGCGAGCGCGTCTCGCGCTCGACCGGCTCGGGCCCCGGCTCCTACAGCTCCAGCACCGAGCGGGTCTCGCGCTCCTCCGACTACCCCGGCTCCTACTCTCACTCCTACTCGTCCACCAGCTCGGGCAGGCTTCCGGGAGGAACCTCATACCGCCACTTCTCCTACCGCGTCTAAATCACCTTCTAACCCTTTACTAATGCGCTTTGACCGCGTGCCAAGCTATCTGCCAACTTTGGTAACGACCTAGGGAAACGGCTCCATGTAAACGTCTTTGGTGATCAGTATCTTAATAATGCGTCATTAGCTCCGCACTAAACCGTAATATTGAAGGAGGTCGGGTGAAAGTGTCGTTGCGGAAGGCGGAGATGCCCGGCAGTGGCCGAAACCGCCCGAGGCTCGCTTTATCTGACGGCAGTTTCACCCACGATTTTCCCAGGTTATCGTCCCGGTTTGCAATTCTGATTCATAGTTTAGGGGAGAATCGGCAGAAAGCTTGGCACGCGATCAAACCTGATTCAGAAACAATAATATAAAATTACGTTTAAATTTAGCTTATTTTGATTACAAGGTCCTATTTTATATACTTGTGGGTGTGCTGCTTTGCGCTTATGATATTCGTAGAACTAGAAGCATTTCAGTCGATGTAAGTCATAAATACTTCATGTTTCTCTGTTACTAATTCGTATTGGAGGTTGAGCATTTTTCATATATGTTACATTTTCTATGGCGAAGCGACCCATTAGTATTTGCTAGTTTCTATGTCTGCGGTGTGCGTTGGTTTATACGTTGCTTTGTAATGTGTGTTCATTTTTGTCGTAAGGTGCATTTTTCTAATAAACTGAGGAGGTAATTTATACGCGGAATCTGGTCTCCTCCTTTCTCCCTCCACAGTTGTCCCCGATCTTGCTTCCTCTTTCCCTTGCATTGGCATCGGCCGAGCAGGCGGTTTATCTGCGGGGCTTAATACAAAAAGGTATGCAAAATTTCTTTTTTTTTTGGTGTTGGTGCGTAGGAAATTCGGTAAAGATTCGGGCGCTAAAGATGCTATCGCTGTCGTATCGAATTTACGGAAAGAATAAATGCATCCCCACCCTCGTGAAGTTTATACAAGAAGTATGCAGTTTACCTAAAATAGTGAGGGCTATTTGAGACAATGCGCAGTAACTGTTACATCGAATAGATAACATAACCAGCTCTAAAAAAATATGGGCTCAGAGTCTGCGTCGCGAAAAATAATTCGTACACGCTTACGTCAAGAGTGATTCAAAGATCGGAAAAAGAGTGAACTTGACCGCGGAGCAAATTTTTCTACAAAGAACATTTTGCTTTTTATTTTATTTATCTCTTAAAAGAGAATCATATTTATTCCATCAGTAGGTTGGTCAAGTACACACTCCTCTGATGGTGGGTCTCAGTCTTCAGATGTAAGCGTGCTACATTTCGCATGTATGCGAAATGAACCTTTATATTCTTAAATATATTATATTATTGACAGGACTCGCCCAATGATGACTTAGTTTATATTCGAGAAAAGGATGACTTAAGATCTTCGAACAGAACAAGTAAATTATCTCATCTTGAGAATTTGAACGAAAAGCCCGATGATTCCGACCTAGAGGGAGATCTGGCCGATCCTTACGGGCCCTACAGCCTGTTTGCCAAGTATCTCAAACCCGAGAAAAAGTCTCGGAAGAAATTCTCGAAGAACGAGAAATCGATAGGGGCCTCTTCCTTGAAGAACAGAGACTGGCAGACCAGACTCCGCTCCCCGGAAAACCAGGATGATATCGAGTCGAGATTCGCCACTAAGTACGGCTTAAGCAAAACACTTTTCTCTCCGGAGAAAAGTCCGAGTTTACAGTCGGAAAGATGCGATTTTTCGTCTTGTGAGAAAGAAAGCCACTTTCACCGCAAAGTTGCGAACAGCCGGTACGACTCTCGTGCCCTCGAGAAAGATGAAAAATCGTACGCGAAAATAGGTGAGGAAACCTTCAATCGCAAAAGACCTTTGTCCGAAAGATACGACAGAAACGAGGAAGATATCACAAAACCGCCATTAGAAAGATACGATATCCGGGGATCTGAGAGGGAGGAGAAGAAAATGGGAGGGTATCAAGACACGTATGATACTCGAAGAGAAGTTCTTAGTTATGAGGAAGACGTAATTTCGAAAGCTAAGAAAGACCGCAACGATTTGGAACGCCCAAGGCCATTATCTGAAAGGTACGGTTTTGGATACAGAGCAGAGGATCTTACAAGAGATCGTGAATATCTAGATGAGCTTCCAAGACCTGTGTCTGGAAAACGCAAGTCTCGTTTCAGTGGTACAGACCAGAAAAGTACGGGCAACAAGAACGAGGACTTCCGAGGCGGCCGTGAAGATCATGATAGGTATGAGCCAGAGAGATATGATTCTCGTAGCAAAGAGGGGAAGAAGACATTTCAGAAGGTTTTTCGTGATCGAGAAATCTCGCGCGAGAAAAAAGCAAACAAGGACCTCAAAAAAGGTCGCATGGATTATGAGTGTGTCAGAAATCCGAACGATGTGAAATCTAAGAAGTCACCGGAGTTTAATGAGGACTTTGAGGGAGACGAGCGTCTCAAAAGCGGCAAACCTTTTTACGAAAGAAAGGTTGGAAACTATGACAACCTGTCAGATGATGAGTCATTCGCTGAACTTCTGGACAAGTTCCACATTGGGCCGTACTTGCAAAAGGCGATATCGCTCACTAAAAAATCCCTTTCGCCTAAAAGTTCAACTGATTTGCCGACTAGCTCCATTGCTACTAAGTATGGGCCAAGCGAGCTGCAAGGGAAGCACCACAGTGGAACTAAGAGCTCCGAAATTGACCTTGAAAAGAGGCGCTTGCCTCGACTCCTCTCTCCTGGAGATTTGGACGAAGAGTCCACCTGGAAGAGTGTTCCGGAAGCCTCTATGCTCTCCCCAGACAATGCAATGAAAACACGGCCTTCTGACAATGTTTCATTTGGGCTTGATCCGTGTACGAAATGGACCACAAGTCCGGAAGATCGTAAATCGGACGAAACAAGCCCTAAGGCTTATGAGTCTCGGAAAAACATCAAAGTTGGAAGTTTGATCTCTCTTGAGAAAGACCTAAATGACGGCAGCTTCGAGAGCACCGAACGTAAGGCCGAAATTGGAAATGGAGGCGCCGCCTTTAGCATTGACAATCTGGGTCTAGACTCTGAGAAAAAACGTGTCGGATATGAGACTTCCATTGAAAAAGGATTTGCCAGCATCGGCTGGTCCGGTCGGTACGATACCGCTCAAGAATACTTTGGTCTTGATGGGATCTCCCAAACCGCTGACAGCGAAGGAAAGGTACTTCACTATCTCAATATTTTGTTTGGTGACCCACCTGTCCAAACGACGTCCTTTTTTCATCGTTTGTTGATATGTTCGCGTTGATATTATGTGACTTTGAGTGCACTGTAAATTTCAGAGGTTGCATTGTCTACCTCTAGTTTCATCTTACGCAAGACTAACTTGGGTTGACCTTCTTGATCTATGTCTTTAGTATCACTATGATAGTTTGAACCATGGCAGAATACTAGAGGTAGAAAGTGCAAACTTCAAAATTTACATTTTTTTTAATGCCTGTGTTTCTGAAACGTGCATTAAAGTGGTCCGTAAACTAACGACACGATCGGTAATGTATAGAGCCTTGACGGGGTCCCTTTAGCAAAACCGCAAGGCTTTGATGTGCGTCTCAAAAGGTTAACGACCCATCCTTTTAAGGGTCTGTCGTCCCCAGCTTCTCGCTCAGGTCAAGGGTTCACCTCTCTTCAATCTCGGATGCCTTGATGTTGAGGCCGCAAAAATATGGCCGGACCCGCGAGCCGGGCCTTCTAAACATTTTTGTTCCGTCATTTTTGTGGACCAATTCAATTCATATTCTTCAGAAACATGCGCCCCCCAGTTTTAAGGAATCTTCCACCTATGTGATCTACTCTGCTTCAATCTTTCGTTATCGAAGAAGGATTAACGACATTCTGACTTGTAGGTTAGGTTATTGAGCCTTGGTTTTGCTAGCGCTCCGGTAAGCTGTCTCCAAGCCTGTCGCTTACCTGTCGGTGGCAGTTACGTGAAAGATGTCAGGGTTTTTAACGTTGTGTTAGGTTGACTTAGGTTCCGTCTGTGCCTCGTTGCGCTCGGCGTAGCAAAGGTGGATCACAAGAGGTGGAAAATTCCACCTTCGAAATTGACATTGCATCTAAGCCCACCAAGTGAAACGGAGTTTGCTCTTGCACGGATTACTTCCACATTGTATTTTGTATTTGTACCTGTGATGTTTATCATCTGACTTCCGTCATTTCCGTTTGTGTGAAAGCCATTTCCCGTGACACTGAACTGAACGTGCGGTCCCCCTTATCAGAGTTACTCTTCGACGGTAATGGTGCTTCGCTTCAAGCTAATCCTTTCCACAATGCAAACATGTTTGTACGGACTTTTGATGAGCAAACTTTGCGGGACTGGCCTTAAATTCGAAGCCCCCCAGAATGGGCGGGCGGCTGGGATTCTTGAGCGGAGCGTTTAGTCGGGATCGAGAGCAGCACTGACCGCTAAGAATTTTAATAGAGCCCAGTTTATTTGCAGGGCCGCCGGGCATTAGATTACGATTCACTGCGATCGAATAAGTATCAATCGAGACGAATAACTCAAGTTAAAGTATTCTTTTCAATACGGAGCTGACATTCCTGTACTGCAAAGAGACGTTTATTAAACATCTAAAGCTTTCGTTTCTATAAACTCAGCCAAGTTAGGGAGCTCTGAATAAATTATACCTTGATTTAGCAGGCAAATTTATACCTGAGACAAGCTTTAGTTAACTTAGTGTTCGTGTTTATTATCAATGGCGCAGATTAATACGTGGTAGCAAGGAACATTTGCCACTCCAAAAATTCGCGAATGTGGGCTATTTTGGAGTCAGGCTAACTTAATGTAATCTTAGCTACATTAATCTAGGATATCGATATACCAGTTTGAAACCTTGATTTCGCTCAGCATACTACATTTAGACATTTACATTTAACGGAGGTCTACGGGTTTAGCGGGTATCATTAGGGCCAAGTCGTTATCAACCAACGCATTGTTGCATATGAGTACCTTGGCTGATCCTCCAACCTAAGGGAGTCATAAATTAACATGAGAATCTTTGGCTAGGTCGAGATTTGCAAGACCATAGCAGTGAGCGGCTCGGCAAACTCCGCGTTGCACGAACTTTGCCGAACCTGAGAATGGTTGTTCGTCGAGCCCGCCGTCTCTGTATCTGATGTCTTTTGTCCCCCTCCCCCACGTCGTTGACACCCCGTGTGTGCTTGTCCTTGTCGGGCTGTTGTGACGGTGTTTTGCATGTGGCAGGCCCCTCCCGCACACTACCACCTGCCCTACGTAGCGGTTAAGAGGCTCACATTACCGCAATCGGCGCCGCCCAGATCCAAAGTGAGGAACTCCGTGCTGATGGCCGAGATTGACCGCATCAACCATCGGGTGAGGCCCGCACTCGGCTTCTCAGCTGTTGAGCACTACCTCAACTCGCGACTCGCACTGGTAAGGGGACCCAGGTCGGCTGCAGCCGCCTGCCTGCCGCCTGCCGCCCGCCGCCCACGCCCGTGCTCCGCCCGCGTCCACTGGTCCATGCTCACTCGTTGCTCACAGGCCCATTCGGACACCCATTCGGACACCCATCCGGACACCCATTCGGACACCCATTTGGACACCCATTTGGACACCCATTCGGACACCCATTTGGACACCCATTCGGACACCCATTTGCATACAACTCGTATTTCCCATAGCGCTACAAGGCAATCGAATACTGGTTGATATAGAGGTCAGATATATCGATATCAGCACTGCGTTGAGGTGGAAGCACGCTCGCTTAGCTATCAGACCCCACGAAATTGCCATACTTCGTTGTAACTCTTCGTTTCAATCGTGATATTATGACTAATCTTATGGATTCAGACGTCCGGATGAAACTCCGAGTGCAAAAGCAAAATTATAGTCGATAAAAATGATTAGAGGTAAACTTACAGCTTGATTGATCCGTTCAAAGTTTTAAGAATGAGGACGAATTTGAGACACTTTACAATTGTTCGATGTCATATCCTAAAAAAGAAATTGAAGGCAGTTGACAGCCTTGAAGACAATGTTCAAGCTAGTATCGGTTCTTAACGAAAAGATCTCTGCTGGTTGTTAATGGGTTTTAATGTAATTTGAGTCGAAACCGTGAGAGACTTAAAAAATGGAATAATGACGGATGAGCAGAGAGGTCTATCAACTTTGTCAGCGCAGCGAACTCTCCGTGCTTAGAGCAGCGGTAAGCAAGGCTGTGAGGCTTAGAAGCCCAAAGACCATACAACTATGTGATGTGAGCCTTGTTGCGTAGGCGGGCCAAGGTCGATAGACTGTTCCACATCGCCCCATGGGGTGTTCCATGAGCGAGCACGGACTTGGAATCCATACCCTTGGTCGGACCGGGCGGAAGCTTTTGTCTATCGTTTGAGAGCGCGCGCGGTATCGAATGATGATTTTTGCCATGCTCACTAACGACAGCGCTATGGCACACACAGCACGATGGTCATGAGCCGAAAACACGCAGGGAGGGCATTTGGGAGGCGCGGCTCGGCACGGCGCGGCCGGACCGCAACCCGGACCAATCGAACCATGCCTGTCCTTTCTCCAAATTGGCGCGAGATTTAGCCTTACAAAGATTTCCTCAATTCATATTTTTAAAATTTCGATCAAAACATCCGGCTCGATCGTTGTACTGTCGCTTGTAAACTCTTGTGGTACTGTCGTTTGTGTAGTTAGAAGTTCTCAGTCTGTTACGGTACTGTGTTCGTCTTGGAGTTAGGATGGTTTGCTTCAGGTCACACATCCACACACAATCCGCCTCGGATGTTCAGTAGATTCCGATCAGAGAAAGGACATGATGCAATCCAAAAAGTCCTCTCCGACTCAAAGCACGAAACTTTCACAAACCAGCTTTCACTTTAAACACAAGTTTTCCCAGTGTACATTCACTTCCTCTTTTGTACATATCACTCACTGTCTACCCTCATTTTTTAATCAAAATAGACTAACACTTTGTGAAAGTTCGCCTTTGGGATGCTATCGTTAGCAAATGTTTTGGTATGCCTTAAAGCTCAGGAATAGCCGTCATGTTTGTAGCACTTGGCGTATTGGAGGGAAGGTTGGATGTGATTAATCAGCTGTGCGTTTGGGGAGCATTTACGGCCTGGTCGCGTTAAGGCGTTCAGAAACATTTGGATATGATAGCATAGAGATCTTTTTGTCGACGGGTTATTTTTGAGGTAGTGTCAGGCTATGTATATAAATATGTTATATTATTACCAGCTGCGCTTTCTGCACATTACACAAACAGCTTTCTAATTGTCGCTGTGAAAAGGAGCTTCATAAAACAAATGTGTGAGAAAAGGCTTCTTTCATTGGAAGTTAATGGCGCATGGATAGTTTTAAATGGAAGCTCAGAAAAAGTGTGTTTTGTAGTGTCGCAAATATGGGAAGAGACAGTGCCACATGAGCCTGCGCTCAGATGTGGACGAGGAAAACTTCGACAGCTGCAGAAAAGCGATAATGGCCTTGAGGGAAAAGGTGAACAAAAAGGAAATACCCTTGTCCGCGATGGCTGTAAGTACATTGTAAGCGAATTTAGCATGGATCATAAATTTAGAGGCAATAGCCGATAGTTAAAATGAAAAGACAAAAGTTGAATGCGTAGGGGAGTTGTTTCATAGAGATAGAGTATGCGAGCTTTTCAGGGCTACCCGAGCGATTGTGTTCAAAGTTTCGCGCTCTTTTGTTCTTTTCCGGGTAGTTCCGGTCTCCCCACTAGTGCCTATCCGCCTGCATCTGAAAGCTTTAGATATAATAGTGGGTGGGGGAAACTGCGATTGCTATAGAAAGGTCAAAAGTGGAGCACGGAACGTTGCGAAGTCCCTTCTTCTCAAAAACTTCACAAGCTGATTCGTAGTTGCAAGCAGTGATACAGTTAAGAACTTCCAATCACATCGTAAAAAATGGGGCCGAAGACGACCTAGTACTTCCATGTTCGTTTTGATATCTCCACCCGTTTATGAGATACAGGGGTTCGAAATATCTAAAAAAAAATACCTCACCCCAAATTTTGGGAAAATATTGCCCCGACTGTGCTTCCCAGGGAAGACTCTCGATTCCCAGTTCAGACAAATATTTTAAATGTATTTCGACCCAAGTCAAGACGTTTTTGCGACCCCTAGCCCCTGACAAACTTTTTTCAAAAAGGTTTTTTTTTTTTTACTGTGATCTATCTTAACCGTGGCTATTGCAGTAAGCTTATCTGGATAATTTAAGCTGAGTATAATACTGTAACGCAGTAGCCTACAGTTTGGAGACGTTTATTCGATGTTTGGAAGATGGCAGCTGCGCCACTTTCGTAATCAAGTTACTAAAAGTGAGATTTACGACTGAGGAGCTAGATGCAGCCCGTCTCACGCGATGGAAGGTACTTACATCACCCAGGAGTTACAGCTGACTTGGGGTGGTATCGAAGTTGCGTAACGGTCCCGGGTGACGTAGATGCACAGACGGCTTGGATCGTGCAGGGGAGTTGATAAACAGTCCTAATTCATCATCGCTGATGAGTGCTCCGCGGTGAAAAAATCGATTACGGTGAAGACAGCATGCACAGCATAGTCACTTTTACTAATTGTTTTTGGTTTTCTAGAAATTGTTTTGTGATCTAGAGCTACTGAACTCGTGCGAGCGAGCTTTTTTTTTTGTAGTGAATATGTAGAAATACGGAAGAGCTTCGCATCGCTTCCAACACTAGATAACTGGGCTGCTTTAATATATATTAATTTTAGGGATGACGTTTTTAAATGCTTGTGATTTTCTTTTTTCATGTATGAAAACTGGGAAAGCCGAGATACTTTTGATCTTGACTCGCGGTCATTCGGCGTTTTTAAAACCCTAATGTATAAAATTCAAAACACTGGCAGTAGATCTACTTGCAACTGTGGTTCCCGCCAAATGATATGGATACGTCTCGGACCACCTACATTTTTTTCTCTTGAACGGCGAACAATTAAGTAAATTGTTTCGTCCCAATTTTGTGTCCGTTTTCGATTTTAATTAAATTTGTCGTTTCTTTGTAGCAATACGATTTTTTTCGACTCCGACTCTACCTTGACTTGATGGTAGGTTTTCTGTAGAAAGTCGACGTACATTTTGTAGATCTGCTTGTGAGAAATGTAGGAATCGTAATCTAGATAGTCTTGCTTGGATGGTATATAGAGTAATGGTTGTTAAGTTGGTAGTAAGAACATGAATTCCCCCTAGTTTATCGGGTCACATAGGAATTATTTTTTTCTGGCCTGACTTTGATCTTTAGGTGACAGCTCTTAAAAAGAAATTACCATGAACGAAAGTCCTTGTCACAAGGTAACCTCAGTTTACAGGATTGTCTTCACGTCCAATAATTTGTTGCTTAAATCAGGGGTACCAACAGCGTCTTTGTTCACTTTTTTTTTGTCGCTGTACTTTCACTCTTTCTCCTCCTACTTTCACCTTTCTCTGGAGTTCTAGTTCGTTGGTGGATTATTGGTGAGCTGATAATTTTTAGTATGTGTATCCGTGAGATTTAAGAAGCTGAATATTTTGGTCGCAGCTTGGAGACACGTGAGATGCATCTTGGTGGGTAAGTTTGTGAAAAACATTTTCTCGAAATGAAAGTGGTTATTTTAACTCATTACCCGAAACTATCCTAAAATTTGTGTCCTTGAGTTATTGGTGTTGTTTTGCATGTTTGCATGATTTTTTCGATCGTGTTATCCTAAAAGTTCTGTTTTTTTCCGATTTTATGATGTGTGCCATATGATTATTGTTTGGCAATGAAATTCTGCGCTTTCTTGACGGCGCATTAGACCATTTCGAAACCGCGAGTATACGCAAAAGATTTTATTTCTTATGGAAATTAGGACTCAAGTTCCTGACTTAGATCAAATGTGGCATTCTTTTTAACAGAGTTTCTTTCATGACAGAATACGCGTTTACCATCGGACGGTTGGGAAGAAGTCGGTTAGGCAAGATCTTAACACAGCTGCAATGCAAGTTGCCTACTCGAGCTATGATACGAGCTTACTGTATATTTCAAAGATGCAATCCTCCAGCTGTTACGCTCTTGTCTTCTTTATGGTGATACAGCAGAAAGCAATAACTGCTGATGTATTGCTTATGTAAAAAAAATTGCGAAGAAATACATGCAGAAGTCAGTATAGTATTCCAACTGCGTTGAAAACCCGAGCTTGTTTTTTTTAGGTCGCCAAAAACTAGCACTTATTAAAAAAAAACGTCGGTTAAGGAATATTCTTTTTGATATGCTGGTAATGCAGGGATTTCAAGCATTGCCAACATAAAAACACGCACCGTGACGATTGCCTTTCTCCAGGCAATGGCGCTTCTAAGAAACCGCGCTTTGAGAAATTGGTGCTGCAGCGAAATGGAATGTTTTCTGATTTCTTTTTGGGTGATTGCAGAATTTTGATGACGAGACACGATTGATTCGCGCGCAAACGGCGGCGCTGCTGAAGAGTGTGCACACCCCCCTCCCACGATCAAGGCCCTTGGTACTACCAACACCGAGGTATGTCTTTATTTCTCATACGCGACTTATCGGATACAATCGGACTCTACAATGTCTGTGCGTTTGGTTGGCAGCGCGCTGATGGAGACCCCCATCCCGAACCGCATCACATCAGACGCCTACATACACGGACTTCTCATGCCTTTGAGCAAAGTTCACTCCGACGTCGCTTCGAGGTCCTTCTATGTGGAAAATCCCAAGCCGTATATAGGTGAGACGAAATTTTGCTCGAATTTTTAAGACGAGTGTGGGTCTGTGACTCACACAGTAAGTGAACGGCTACAAGACATTCTAAAGCCTACATTTTATGGATGTTTCATTTTTCTTCTTATTTTTTTGCAGGGAAGGGGCACCTCGCTTGCGTGAGCTTCGCCGGCGGCAGGGCCTATGCCAAGAGACGTAGTCATTTGGACGAAGAGCCAATTCACCCCCGAAACGTTAAAAACGACATCGAGACCCTCTCGTTCTACAGCAGGGCGCGAGCAGTCGCCAAAGGAGAGGAGCCCGGCCCTGAACCAAAAGGTAAATAACACTCGCAATCACAACCTTGCTCATTCAGTCCTCATGATCGGCACCTTTTACATTGTCGCGTTCTTGGCAGACAATTACACTTAAAACTCGGCTTTTCATAATTCCCTCCGATTTCAGCGACCCCAAGGAAACCTCGCGCTTACCGTCCCAACACAGAAGCGGTAAGTGCAATCATCGAATATCATTCATTGCCCCATCTTATAACTTTCTTTAAAAAAATGGCCGGACCTTTAAATAAATCTTATAAAGCAAACTTTAATCTGAAACGTGAAAGTTCAGTATAAAAGCTAATATGCGTTATTTATTTTTTTTAAATCATTACTTCGGCGGTTTTATTTACGCAAACACACTACGTTTTATTAACTAAAGACTTCATAAAGTCTTGTTTAAGATAAACTGGCTCTTGAAAGCGTCTTGTTTAATTTTATAGCTCATCCGAGAGTATGAGCTGAGAAAATTCCACGAATTGGTGGCCCCTCCGTGATTTCCCTCTACGCAGCGACAAAGGTTAATTTGTGTTGTTTGTGGATGCTGCAAGGCATTGCCTGTCCCACTGGTTCGGAGCATGTTGACCCCTTTTTTGGGAGAGTAAAGTAGTCGGGATGATGTGCATGGGTGGAGAGATGGGTATGCCCCCGCGAGTCCTGAGTGTCAGTTGCATGCAGGACGTTGAATTTTGCACAGGCGCCCGCTCCGCGACCCAGGCCTGCGCCCGCGCCCGCGCGCCAGGAATCAGTGAAAGAGGCCGCCCCACCTCCAGCCAAAGTCCCTGAGCCCGCCCCTGAACCTGTCGCCGAACCTGTAACGAACGGAATCAATGGCGTCGAAGAGGACCCTGAGCTCGCGCGACTCGCCGAGGAAGAAGCCGAACTTGCTCGAATGGAAGCCGAACTGGCCGCCAAGGAGAGCAAGAAGAAGAAGCCCAAGAAGCAGGCTTCAGAGGATGCCGACAAGGCTGCGGAGGAGGCGAAGAGGGCCGCGGAGGAAGCGGCCAGGAGAGCGGAGGAGGAGGAGAAAGCGAGGAAGGAGGCCGAGCTGGAGGCCGAGCTGGAGAGGCAGGTCCTGGCTGAGCTGGCCGCGGAGGAGGAGAAGAAGAGGAAGGAGGCCGAACTCGAGGCCGAGCTGGAGCGGCAGGTCGCGGCGGAACTCGCGGCCGAGGAGGAGGCCAAGAGGAAGGCGGAGGAGGAAGCGGAGATCGAGCGGCAGGTGGCCGCGGAGCTGGCCGCGGAGGAGGCCAAGAGGAAGGAGGCGGAGTTGGAGGCCGAGATCGAGCGACAAGTCGCCGCGGAGCTCGCGGCCGAGCTCGCAGCCGAGGAGGAGAAGAAGCAGGCAGAAGCCGAACAAGAAGTAAGCAATGACGAGGACGCTGAACCTGAACCTGAACCTGACCATGAGCCTGAAAATCAGGCTGAATCTGAACCAGAGGTTGAACCTGCTGAAGCGGATGAACCCGAAAAGAAATCGGAAGGAGAGGCCGAACCTTTTTCGGAACCTGTTGATGATGAACCCGTCGTTGACGAGCCACTCTCCCAGGCGGAACAGGATAAATCCATTAATTTCTGGGAAGCAGACGATGACGCTGCTAAAGTTGACGAAGTTGATCCCCTCCCCGAGGACTGATTTCATTTACCTACCGATAAATAAATACGTAAATAACATTCACGGTTAAGCGAGCGTCCCGAAAACAAAATCATAAACTCAATGCAGTATCCTAAACTGTAAAGGAACCCCTGTCTCTGTATTCTGAGCAGCACCCATTAATCTGCTAGCTTTATGCCGGAACCAAACTATCGACACTTAAAAAGTAACTGAGAAAATGAAAATAATAAAACGCTATTTTTTTTATTAAAGAGCGTTGAGATTACGAATGATCCGTTTGAAACCCATTCGAGGTGTAAATAATCATTTTCTTTGGTTAAATTCCCAAAGGTTCGGAGAGTAAAATATATCCAGATAACCATATGTTTCTTTAGCTGTGCTACAATCATGCAAAGCCTGGGCATGGCCATGTGTAATTGTGTGACGTTCTGTGTACGTTGTTTTTGTATCATTGATTCTGTCATCCTGGTAATGTATTGTGCGGTTTAGCTTTTCTTTTCGCCGGTTGAAAAACACGTTTCCGTCAAATTTCCGTAGAGTGAGTAGCTAGAGCCTACTTTGGAACTCAAAAGGGGGGGAGGCTTCTCAAAGTACGGAATTGTGGGCTTTAAATGACACACAATTTTTCCTTTTTTTCAAGAAAGGGGGATAAAGTGACTTTCCTGTATAAAAAGAAACACAAATAAACAATGCTCACAACACACTCACATATGTTACTATTCCTTGAATAGATTACCGCTAATGAGCTTTTCCACAGTCGCCTAGTTCTTAGACACAGAGTCCCTTTTCTCTAAGACTCTGGAAACAGCTCGCTGTTCAAGTAGTGACGCCCACAGTATTTTCGTCCTCGCAAGAGGGCCTGATCAGACTTCATCTGTCTGAACAGTACATGAAACAGTGCATATCTATTTCAAAATACGATCTCTCCCTGATCAGCTTACCGTACCGGTACCCTTTGTTACCCGAAAGAAAACACAGCTCTTATGCGCTGCTAAAGTGAGGTGTCTTACTTAAGAGCATTTTTCCAGTTTGCGGGAAAAGCGATTTCCCGTGAGGACTAAGAGGCTGTGAAAAGGTTGGAATACGTTGACAAATAAATAATACTTTCACCACAATACACATAATGTTCTGCTTCCAACGCTATCTTGAATTAAAATAAGAAATCGGGATCGTTTAAAGTTTCTAGCACACATTACGATTTTTCACCAAACTGCGCTTTTTGGGAACGTTCGTGGTAAGTGAACCTCACAAAGGAAAAGCATGTTTCCTTTACGGGTCGATTTATTTCTGCTGCATGTCAATGTGTACTCCTCTTTCTATTCTGTAAATATTCTTTCTTCTGGAGAAATCATCGACCGACAACTGCATGGGATTCACTTCCTCTTTTTTGCTTTTTTTTCTCCAAAACGTTTCTCAAGACAGTAATACAGGGTGTTCCAGTATTAGTCTGCCGAACGAAATTGGGTGATAGGGATCACAGATCTAAGAAGATTTTGTCAAAGGACCCCTGTCCGGAAATGAACCGTTTAGCTTCCAGACGCATGTAATGAGTTTTTCAATTACCCATCGCTTTACC
>Ga0058701_10001166_pt1 | contig 18319 bp, 13 predicted proteins | sample AgamicOrMae_FD_97039 | JGI IMG/M metagenome (GOLD analysis project Ga0058701, IMG submission 97039) | Agave microbial communities from Guanajuato, Mexico - Or.Ma.e | ecosystem: Host-associated > Plants > Phyllosphere > Phylloplane/Leaf | place: Guanajuato, Mexico | collected 2012-06-04
GCGTTATATTTTAGTTGTTTAATGCTTTTTTTGTTGTAAACGTTTATTTGGGTTGCCAGAAATGTTTGTTAAATTTTACAAACCCGTAGTTTAATTATTATAATAATTTAAAAAATCTAGAAAAATAAATAAAAATTATTAATAAGCTATCAGGGTTCCTTGAAAAGATTTGCATCAAGCGGCTATCCGCGGAGAACTTTGAAGTCGCTGGCAGTCCATAATATTTCGAGATGATAAAATTTGATTTCGGCACTCGAAGCAACTTTCGTTACCAGGCCATTTTATTTCGTTCCGAAAAAAATCGAAAACAGAGAAAAGAGGGATCATAAAGTGGGTGAGTCTTTTGGCCCAAGTGCATTATATAAATACTTTTTAAAAGAGTAGAAAATGCTAGCGAATATATCTACCACATGAAACACACTCCGTATCACGCAATAGCTAAGACAGGCCAATTTCATGGAATGACACTCATCTAGATTCAAATTACCAAGGGGACCATTTACGCGTATGATCCTCCCAATTTGGTTGTTAAATATCATTTCCTTTTCTCAAACTGTTTTTATAGAATACTGTAAATTTTAATGGGAGTGAGGATTAACGGCATACAAACGCGATACGTCAGGTGGAATACCTAAGAGGTGGCAAATTCTGCCCTCCCAATGTTCGGACAAATACCTCAACGTGTGTGTGAGGTGCACCGTGCACCTGTTTCATCAAATTATTCTAAAAACACGTAGTACGAGAATTCTGAAGAAAGGACTTCGAGATACTCTCACGAAAAGGTGACTGAGACAACATGATACGGCTATCTTCGTCATATTTCCGTGACCTTCCTTCGCTCTCATGTGTCACTCATATCTTGTTAAGCCTACTCCCAAGTTGGCACGAATACATACCGGTACCGACTCGCGGGGTTTACGTGCTGTTTAGAGCACGTAGGCGGAATAGCTGTGCCGCGATACGAAAAAAGTTTCCAGCCCCTCCTTTTAGAGTGGGGGGGGACTGGACTTTGAGGGCCCCTTATCCTCGCCAAGCGCCCCCCCCCCGCAACCCAAGTAGACGAAAGCCGTTTATACGCGGGAAACCTTGGTGAAATGGATAGCATGGGCGTGAATGGCTTCAAAAACCCTTCAGCCCCCGCCCTCCCCAAGGGATCTCTTAAAAGGCCCCTCAAAGTTTGTTCAGAAGCTCCTCCAAAGCCCCTAAGGGGGAGGGGTGATCCGAACTACCGGTACCAACAATGGTTAGTCCTGTTTGAGAGCAAGCCTCTGATTCAGGGTTGGGTAACATTTGGTCATTTTTGCAGAACAAGCCACCGACCCGGGTTTGCCATCAGAAAACTGGGCTCTAAATATGGAAATTTGCGACATCATCAACGGTACAGATGACGGCGCTAAAGATGCCATTAAAGCTATTCGGAAACGCCTTCAGCAGAATGTTCCTCGGAACTACACAGTCGTCTTGTATACCCTCACCGTAAGTAGTAGCCAGCCACACCCCTCACGAGCCCCTCATTTACTCACACCTCATTGTCGCGCACCTTCCGTAATCCCGATTCGACCTCACTCTTATCTTTTTATCATCCCTCATCATCATCCACCACCTTCCAACACCATCCCACCTCATAACAGATGCTCTTTTTCACTTCACAGTTTTGAGTATTTAAAGAAATATTCAATTTTATTGAATAAAACATTTTATACACGAATATTAAAATGCTATCATAACCCATAACAGCCCAAAGTATTTGGAGTGAAATTCAGCTTAAGAGAAATTGGAAGGATTTTTTCCATTAAAATACGCAGCTTTAAGCTCCGGAAAAGCCCAAATAATTAAACTCCAGGTTTTCAGAGGAGTGATATTTTTTAAATCGTGACAATGCTGAACTGAAAAGATCCTCTAAGTCTAAAATACATCTTTGTCTCGGGAAGGCATCGCTGGGCGGTAGTGGGTTAAAACAGCAAGATTCTTATCAATTTAAAAATTTTCGTGCTGTTTCCCCATGGAAATTATACTTTTTTTAAAAGCTAAGGAAAACTCTCACATGTCATTAAAACGTTCTGTTTTCATATGCCATTATCATATGTTATGTATGCCATGATCGTTTGTTAAGTTTTCATCAATTTTTCGTTATATTTTTTTTTAAAGAGCCCTTGATTGTGCTTGTCGAACGGTTTCCAGAAAGTTTCGTTGTGCAAAGCAAAATAACGGCGTCATGAAAATCCTAAGGCACCGGAACAAAGTTTCCACTTTACGGTCTGCTTCGCACATAACGCTGCCTTCCTTTGGAGCTCGACTGGTGGCGCGGATGTGCGCGGTGTACCAGTCAACTGCAGCAATCCTTATCTCAGTGGTTCCACCACGATACCATCATAATTATGAGTTCGTTTAATCCTGAGTTCCTTTTAGAACGTCTTGTTTCGATTTTTTTTTCTTTTCTTTATATTTTTTTTATTCATATAATCTTGGACAATGTACCAACGGAAGGGCTCTTTTCTGATCTCATTTCTAAGCACTGAAAATACGGAAGCGTAAATTTGGAGGTCAAAGAATCGGACAGGTTGTGCCCAGGAAATGCTTCAAAAGTTCGTCCTTAAAAAAAATAACCAAAATTTCTCTTCTGGCATAGGGAACTATTGCAGTCTTCTTGTTTCGATGAAGCTAGGCTGGGTTAAGAAGCTTGCTTTCGAAGAGTCAACGAAAAATTTAAGTTCGCAAACCAATGTCGTTTGGTCGCTTTTTTTTCTCTCTCTCTCTCTTTTGTGCACAAAATATTAATTTTCAAAAGGATTTTGGGAGTTAGTAAAACCAGTCAATGCGTGATAATAATTAATTGAATACGTTTTCTTACTATCCGAGCATAAAAACCCGCACGTTTTTGCTGATTCGAGGCTTTTTGTTTACTAGTGGAAACACAATACTGTAAAAAGTGTTTAGGGGAAAAGGTGACCCAATTACAGCGCTGTTTGCGACAGGGAAACCACTCGGTTTAATCCGTTGTACACTTCTTTACTATTCCACAACTAATTCAGCGCTAGTCCTGCTAATCTTGCCCTAATCCCGCTAAGATCCTATTCCTAATCCGGCACTGATCTGGCGCTTATCCGATCTAATCCGGCGCTAATCCGATGTGGTCCTTTACTAATCCGATCTAATCCGGCCAAATCTAGTTTCCATTCAACCGAATTTTATCCTACTGATCCGGCACTAAACCTGCTAATCCACCGCTAGTCCCTTATTCCGTGAACCCTTAAAAATGGAGTTGCACCCCCCTCGGCTGTTTGTAAAATTAATGCGACGTTGTTTTTCAGGTGCTGGAAACATGCGTGAAAAACTGCGATAAGAGATTTCATGTCCTCGTCTGTAATAAGGAATTTATTTCAGAGCTGGTAAAACTGCTCGGTGAGTACCGCACATCAAGTCTTTTCTGGAAGTGCTGTTTCTGCTGTAAAATACCCATTGGTCTGCTTTAAAGTACCAATTGGTGTCATGCATAAATCACGTGGACACTTTTGTTTTGGGGGGGGTGTCTTTGAATTGTCTTCTAGTGCCTACGGGGGGGAGGTATGTCTACGTGGACATTGATTTTTTTTATAGGGCTTTTTGTACTTGAAAAGTGTACCTTTAAAGATTGTGACCCATAGCGGTCAATTTTCCTTCCAACCCGCTTTATCTTGCTGTTTCCTCCTTTCTTTCGCAGCGCAAGCGCCAGTGATGTCAGACGCTCCGCTCAGCTTTTCCCCCTACCGACTGATAAAAATCCCTTTTTTTGGAAAAGTGTTTATAAACGTGTTTTGTTCGATTTTTTTAATGATTCGATTTAATTTTTAATTTTAATAATTTTTTCATTTTTAAACAAATAACTCGAAAACACGCTATTACTAAGCTCCTCTCTATGCAGTTTCTCTTCGTTAAAACTAGAGTGTATGTTCATGAGCGAGCCAAAGACTAGCTCCTTCAATAAGTTCATGCAATGAAGTAAGTCAAATATAACCAAAAGCGACTTAAAAAAATGGCGAGTTTTTCTAATTTAAGATTAGTTTAGGACCTTTTTATCTCGCTTTAACTGTTCTCAAATATTTTTGGTGAAATTCCAATATTTTTTTTCCAAATTCCCTTATTCCCTTTTCCCAAAAAAAAGCCCGTTTTTCCCACGAAAAGGGAAAAACTCCACGATCTGACATCACTGGAAGCGCCGCCTACCGTTGCCATGCAAACGGTCGTATCAAAATATTGGCGGGAACTTACTCCAAAACCTTCCCTTCCCAAATCCCTCAATACATGGGCCTCATCGTTTCAAGAGATCGTGCTCTCCCCAGAAATTGTGAAACCTAATCACAGTACATTCATTCAAGTGACATTTGAAAAATGCTTTTATGATCTCGTTAATGTAAGATATCACTCAAAGACGCACGTTTATTCATAATATTTGAAGATTTTAGGCAGGTTGATAGTTTTTGAAATAATAGTGCGATGCGACGACGCATGGCAACAGGACTCTGAGTATTTCTTACTTACCGCGCACAAAAATGTAGTGTTCTATTCAAAATGACTATTTTGAATTTTCGGTCGGTTTCAACGTGGACGTTTGGCGGGGGGTCCGTGAAATGTCTACGATTGTCCACTAGAGGGGAGGAGGTGTCTAAAGAGACCAAGAAAAGTGTCCACTTGGTTTATGCACGACGCTCACGAAAGTAGCATGCAAAGTAATTTGCCGTTTCCAGATACTAATAAGTAGACTCAAAAATGGCTCCTGAGCCCAAAATCGTGAAATAAATCATCATTCATTATCAGTCTTCTTTTTATGACTGAACGCCTCCCTGTTTTCATCGAATTTTTAGAATACTCGATGTGGTTTCTTGTCTAGAAGTATGATACTGCATTATGCAGAATTGAATGCAGTGATCAGTAAAAACATAAGATAAAAATAATGAGGAAGGCTTCTACGCACCTTATAAACAATTTAACCTTTTTCTAAAATATTGTTTACCTTTTCTTTTCTTTATTGAAAAGTAATCTGCTGGACAAAGACCGCGTTCCATAGATGTCTCCGTTTCTTTCGTAGGTCCTAAAAATGATCCGCCGACAGTTGTCCAAGAGAAGGTCCTCAGTTTGATCCAGAGCTGGGCGGACGCTTTTCGCAGTCAGCCCGAATGCTCTGGAGTCGTCCAAATGTATCAGGAGCTCAAGACGAAGGGCATCCAGTTCCCCATGACAGATCTGGACACAATGGCGCCTATTCATACTCCTCAACGTGTGAGTACACGAAAGCACGCATACTACTTCTCCTGAGCAAAATCTACGATAGAATAACGACCTTAATTAATTGTTAGCCTCCAAAGTTTAATCATCTAAAACCGCGCTGAAAAAAAGAATCAAGCACGGGCTACTAAAGTAACTAACCTGTGAAGAAATCAATATAAAGTGCATTAACCCATCACCTGCCAGCGGTACCATCTAAAACCATCCAAAACCACCTTGAGAGAATTTTCTTTTGCGGCATAACCTTAATCCTAAAAAGAACATGACCTAATATTTTTAGAAGATGGCGACATGGAGGAAAGAAATAAATTGGAGTCAAGGCTCCATAATGCAAGCCTTTTTTTCGGACCTGTATTTCATACTCACATTGAACTTACCATGACCAAAATCATGGTATCACAGTACGCACAAAAATCCAAAGTTTGTCGTGACAGAGTTTGTCCTAACGATCTTACTCTGAAATTTTCGAAAAAAGTCGAAAACTCGCGCTTTGGGTCTTCCATTCATGAAAGAGCTTGCCAGCTCTTTTTGCCAGCTCTTTCACAAAGCACCCACCGAGCAGCTGCCAAAGTTTTGTCGCGCCCAGACAAGAATTAAGCAGTTAAATATATTATTTACGTATAATATCGAAAAAAGATTCCTGTCGCAACACAGCTTTATTCCTTTCCTATCATCTAACATATTCAAATTCTAATGAAGGTTTTTTTTTTTTCCTTCTGGGGAAATGGTACGTATTACAAAGTCGACTGAAGAGGTCATGTTACTTCTCGTAGCTGTTGATTTTGTTCCACTTTAAGCTTTTTTTTTTGATAAAGAAGATTATTTGATCAATGGAATAATTTTTCATGGTCTATAGATGATTTTGTGATAAGTAGAAGTAAACAGAAAGGGTGGGGAACATAGGAGCGCGTTCGTTAAGACAGTGAGAGAGCCAGCTTGCGAAATTTTGAAGGTTCGACTCCAGTTTATTTCTTTCCTCCATGATGCGGATTTCAAAAAATTGTTTAAAAAAATGCTCAGAAAAATCTTGTCAGTTCAGATCAATTTTATGGTAATTTTAAGATATGCGCAGTCGAAGGTCAATTCCTTGATTTCTGCAGGGATATCTCTTGAGTAATAAAATATAGCGAATTTCCGTGGGGAATCGACCGAAAAAAAAAATCAATGGACTTGTGGTGAATTTTGAATGTGTTGTCGGCAGACACACGAGCCTGCGGCAGAGAACCCGGCGCCAGGCATCGGCGGCGCCAGCCCGCCCACCCCGCAGCCCCACGTCGGCGCGCCCGCTCCGGCCACAGGCAACACCGCCGTGGCCTCGGCCGCCGTCGAGAACTCCAACCAGAACATAGTTCTAACGCCCGAGCAAACCGCGAAACTGCAGAGTGAACTGGACGTCGTACAGGCCAACATGTCCGTTTTGAATGAGATGCTTACTGAGTTGACGCCGGGCCAGGAACATCCCAGCGACTTAGAATTGCTTACGGTGAGACATCAGCCAGAATCTTTTAGTTTAATCCAGAGTTACGGGAACTTCTCTGACACAGAAGCTGGGAGTACGACGAAAACCTGACCTCTGTCGTAACCCTACACCGAACCTTACGCAGCCTAATCTGAACTAGCTCAGCCTAATGGAACCTCACGTGTCCTTAGTATGCTTTTGTGTGTCTTAGAACATCTTTCTTCCTTTTTTGTTCACTCCGAAGGAAAACCGAGCCTGGTACTGGCCAAGTATATGACTTTAGAGGGCGCGAAAACATTTTTCAACGATCTCGAAAACTGTTCAAGGTATGGATATATATCTTCCGAGGTCAAAATCACACACCCTATTAATTAAATGCTATTATGATTTCACGATCTTTTGATAAACTGACAAGTTCACAGAATAAATTCGGCTTCGTGGGCACAATTCTTTTTTTTTTTTTTAGTTATTTTAAAAACCGCTCGAGACTTAGAAAGTTTTATCAGACGCAAAGTTATTGGCCTTCAAAAAATTGGCCTTCACAATGAACTCCTTCCACCTTGGAAGAATTCAGTGTTCCTCCAAGGTGGAAGGAGTTCATTGTGAAGGATATTTGAAGACCCACAACTTTGCCTCTGATAAAGCTTTCTAAGTCTCGAGCAGTTTTTAAAATAACTTAAAAAAAAGTGTGCCCACGAAATCGAATTTATCCTGTGAACTTGTCAGTTTATCTAAAGATTGTGAAATCATAACAGCATCTAATTAATAGAGTGTGCGATTTTGGCCTAGGAAGATATATATCCATACCTTGAACAGTTTCCGAGATAATCGTTGAAAACTTTTTGCGCCCTCTGTCATACACTTGGCTGGTATCAGGTTCGGTTTTCCTTCGGAATGAACGGAGAAGGAAGAAGGATGTTCTAAGACACACAAATGCATACTAAGAACAGTTACCAGGGATTGAAAACTTAAGGATGTTTCATCGACTTAGCAGGTCAAATTCACAAAGAAGTTGTACAAGAAATGACAAAACTGTGTTTAATAATCTAGGAAGCACAAAGAACTATACTATTTGACTAAATAGACAATCAAGCTTAGTTTGCAGTCAATAATTATGATTATTTTATTTTTTCGAAACTATCGCCACTGCTGATTTGACTCAGTTTTCTCTAAATGATGTACTGTTTTTAGAGGTTTTTATTGAGTGTTTTTCTTAAGCGACGGCAAAATACTAATCTTTTTGTCTCAATTTGTTCATCTTAACTTGATTAATCATGTGAAACGTTTTTTAAACAAACTTATGGAGCAAATTTTCTTATAAAGTGTAAAAAACTTGAATATTTTTGTACACGTCCATATAACGCCTCGTAATTTTTGCTATCTTTGAATGCCTAAGACTCAAAAGTTAGAACGGTGACAAATCGTTTTTAGTGGTAAGGCGTGTAATAGCATCTTTGCTGTGTTTCTGATTTTAAAAAGAAGCCTGTTATCGGCACCCTTCGTTGAACCCTCCTGGGTGAAGGGGTCCGTCGATTCGATTGGCTCCCCCTCAAATAAACAGCGTGTCACCCTGCAAAAGATAATTCCTTGAAAATTTGGTGCCGGTGGGAACTGTACCGGAAGTTATCCTTAAACATCGACGGACGGACAGACACATGGTCGTTTGACTAAAGACCGTTTTTATCGACGTTTTGAAGGGTCCTTTCCCAGAAGCCTATACTCCCATCAACTCGATTTTTCTGCGCCGGTACTATACTTTCATTGACATAGGAGTAATAATGCTGGCTTTTTACAGGAGTTGCATAGCACATGTAAAGCCATGCAGAAGCGGCTCATGTACCTCATAGGCAAATTAGCTAGCGATGAACTCACGGCGGAACTTCTGCGGATCAACGACCTTCTAAACAATTTATTCCTCCGGTAAGTCCTCTTAAAGTGACAGACTGAAAAGCTATCCTTTAGCACCAAGAACTATCAATATTTTGTGAAAAGAAAAGCTGTGGCTTCCCAAGTTGAAGTGTTTTGAAATGTTTAGTTTAAAAAAAAATTACCTCAGGTTTGGGGGGGTATTTGAAAGAAAGCTATTTGCGTTAAATATTTAACGCCGATTTAAACGTAGAAATCATCAGGAGTTATCTCATCACGTAGAACGTCAACATTTTTGGCTTGAAATTCATTTCTTGTCTTTCCCTCTAACACCGAAAAACTGAAAACCAGAGACGCACGGTTAGTGAGGTTCCCTTGCTACTGTCGCCATATACAGCGGTTTCTTGAAATTGTACAACGGATAACTTGAAATCAAATGGGGAAAACGTATCATGCCGGATATTTTGAGGATTGCACTGCTCGCGATCGGTCCATAGATGGGGTATTGAACTAGCAAGGGGAGTACTACAAGTGTCCGCCCCAGATTTTCTTTCAATTTTCAGGACTGCAAGATGGCGGTATGGAAAGATACCCAAGCCCCAAACTTGCTGCCGAAATTCAGTTTTACCACACTAAAAATAGCGTTAAATTTTGAACAAAAAATATTTTTTTCTATTTAATATGAAACCAATAGTCATTCCTTGAGGAACACCCTAAAGTAGCGCCTGAGGCTGAAATTTTGAGGATTTTGCGATATTTCCAACCGTTTTTATGATATCAGCAATTTTTCTTGCTTTAACATTTTTGTGCAAATTTTAATTCTGTTTTTAAGGTAGAAAAAATGCATTCTGGCAGCAAGTTTTGGGCTTTGGTATCTTTTCATACAATTATTTTAAAGTTCTGAAAGTTCAAGAAAATCGGAGGCGGCAAGTTAAGATACGCCCCTAGTAAGTAGCTCTTACTAGCTCTAAACCGCGTTTAAATTTTGACGGAGTTGCTGAATGTGGTCACATCGCGACCGCCCCTACTCTTTCCTGTCCCACTGAGGAACGCAGGACCACGTCCTGTGAACACATAGCAATCCGATCCACTCCAGTTACTCAAGGCCAGAGGAAATTTATCAAGCGGAAAAGTTGCCTCAATCTTTTTCTTGTGTCTCTTAGGTATTCCCGTTTCAAGAGCAGCCGGGAACCGCGGAAGGAGAAGCCCTCTCAGTCACTGATTGACTTAGACGAGGACGCCGTCCCCCAAAAGGAGCTAAGTTCGCAACTGTCAGCTCTGAGTGTGACCGGCGCCGCCAAAGGGGCCACCGCTTCCGCTTCCGCCTCCAACCATAATGAAAAAGAGGATTCCGAATTCGATATGTTTGCGCAGTCCAGGAACGTCACTTATGAGACCAGCAAGAGCGGGTAAAGTCCAACGAGAGATGCTACACAAAAGTCTCGTTTATACGTTTTCCAAGGGGAACGAGGAAAAATAAGAAGAAGTGAACAAGTCGAATATCTTGGCACCCACAACGTACAGTGATTAGGGACCTTATGAATTAATAGACATAGTTTTATGATGTGATAAACGTTTAATTTAGCTTAATTTACATCGAACAAATTGAAGTAAAGAAAATAAAACCTTTCGGCCTCTCATTTAAAATGATTGTTGATAGTTGAAATCTTTGTTAGAAACGTTATAAGTTGTAACCAATTACTGCTAGCTAATTACCTTTTTTAAAAACAAAAATAGGACGGATACCTTTTTTTATGCAAGCAAGCAGGTAGTCTTTAAGTAAGTTAAAAAAAATCGTCAATTTTCTTTTAATTTTTTCGAAGTGATTATTCGCAAGGCAAGCACTCGCGTCGAAATGCGTGCTTGTCAATGCACACGATTTTCCCTCGGCTCACAATTGTAAAGTGTGTCTTCACTGTAGCGTGATGGTTCCGCATTCCATTTTGAAGCAAGGAGTCCCGGGTTCGATACTTCTCTCCGGCATGTTCTTTTTCGGGACGTTAACACTCGTTTAGTGGCTAGGTTAGGTTAGATTAGCATTCGTTTAGTGGCTAGGTTAGGTTAGCACTCGTTTAGTGGCTAGGTTAGGTTGTGTTAGGTTAGGTTGGTTAGGTTAGGTTACGTTAGGTTAGCACTCGTTTAGTGGCTAGGTTAAGTCGGAGTCGGTCAGAATAGATGACATTTACGCCTATGCCGTGCGAATAATGCAGGGCTAATAGGCCCGTGCCTTGTTAATAAGACCAGCCTAATTTTTTTGGATTGAATCGCTAAAAGTCGTAGACGAAGCTTTCGCATTTCGCGATTACAGAAATTAGCCTCTCATTCACTTCTTAAAAAAAAAACGCTTTACAGTTTGAATGGCCCTTTCAATGGCAGGGATATTGCGCGCTACCGCCCTTCAGTGGACAGCTTGCAACTTAGCGCTTGTTTTAGCCCTTCGAAGACGAGCAGTGTCGCCCCGCGACGCTAATTGATGACCGCGATGCGGCTGTGTGTCATAAAGTGAATAATTTCTTTCCGAAATGGTGTCTGATTTAATACGTAAAAACGAATAAAACGTATAACTGAATAACGTAAAAGTGAATAGTTAAATGCATTGGTTATATGGTGTTTCCGCCGGGGAATATAAAAAACACGTATAACCGAATAACATGTACAAGTGAATAACGTATAAATGAGACTTTTCTGTACTTCATACTTATGAAGGGGAACTTTTTTTCTGGGGCATCACAGGGGTCATCAAAACGCCGATGTTTTTAATGCCTAGGATGGTAATCAGGAAGGATGACTGTGATCGAATAAATATTGTATTTTACCAGGGGCAGCACGTATCAAGATAACCTGAAACCTAACCAGGTGAGCGGCGGCCTGGGCGTCGTCGCAGCAGCTAGAAGCCAGGTATGATTCGCACATTATGGTCTTTTTTTTTATCGCTGTGAGTTTTTTGTCTTCTCTGAAAGTGAGTGTGCACAAAACGGTACATGAGAAATAGTGAAAAAGCTTTGTAGACTTTGTTCGAGTTTCTTACTACCGGACTTATCTACGTTGCTTGACGATATTTCTCAAGTACACGAAGAAAGTTTTTCTCACATTTTTAAATGTCTTGCTGAAACCAGGTTTGCCACTCGCCCAAAAGTGTACCTTTTTAAACAACTAGCTGGTTAATCACCTCCCTGATCTTTCCCTTCCGATTTAATTAGTTTGAGTCCGTAATACCAGTGCCCAAAAAATCTCAAGGGAAGCCTTTTTCTTAACGCATCATTGAGCAAAATATTGAATGAGATGTATTCGTTCTCCTTCAACTGCTGGGTACTTTAAATCATGTCGTTACAACAGAAAGTACGACGTTTTTTGAAGATCTGACGTTAAAAAAGTCAGAGAAGCAGCAAATATTCCATTCATAAGTTTTCCTTGGAAGCTGTTTTGAATAAAGAGTGTACATAGAGTACACTTAAATTCAGGTTTAATGGAATTAAATAATTGAAAGTTTTAAATGTGGGATTCGGCGGGTATTAAGGGAACTGTGCACCTAAAAGATTTATCATTGGTTAAGAATGTTCCGCACTATTTTTTTGATTATTTATTTATTATTTTATTTTTTTGACGTACAGTACACCATTGTGAGTTGGATTGAAACGGTTTCATATTGGTTTCAATCATCGCGGAAACCTCTGTAATATCAAAAAGCATGAACGCATGAATGGGTATTTATAGTTGAGGTTGAGGAAAGATTCATTAAGTCCTAAGTACCGTGTATATCGCTAGACCTTGGTTATTGTGAGCTTGTTGATCATTATCTTTTGTTTATTGAGTGCTATATGTCTGTCATTGAAAACCTTTTTTTTGTGTTGAGCTAATGTGCCTCTGTCCTACATTTTTTTTTTCGTTGAAACTTTTAGTCTCCGCAGGAGCATATTCTTGGGGTAAGCTTAAATTTCATGCAGCTGGCTTATTTTTTTGTATTTTTTTAACAATTGGCTCTTTGCATAAGTATTCAATGGTCTGACTAGGGAAGACCCAGTAGCTTTTGTGACGGAGAGCGACACAGCAGGGTCCGCGGCGTATCTATTCCCATCGAGGTCTGTACTGGAGGTGCATAGGCTAAACGCCTCACACCGCAGTCGAGGTGGTTGCCTGCTCTGTCGTTGGTAGGTTCTCGCCGCTACTGACCCTGCTGTGTCGATCTCCGCCACGAGATTACTACTGACGAGTAGAAGCTTGTAACAAAGCGGTGCAAGAACCGTTTTCCTTGACAGTGCCACTGTGTACGTGTATGAATTAATGTTACTTAGAGCTGCATGGAAGTCGGCGGTCTTACAGTGACGTTATTCATTACTAAATTATAATTCACAAGATAACTTTAAATCCTCCACAGCTGCCGTATTACCGAAACCTTCCGAGGCTTCTATAAAGGAATTGTAGGCTAACTGCTGACGACACTAATTTCGCACATCTCTATGATTATGACCGCTGCTTTGATTAGATGTTTAATGTCGGAAGTGTAATTAATCTCGTTGCTTAATTTTAACCAAGAGAAACGATTTCTTAATTTTATAATAAGGGAAAAAGTGACTAAAGAAAAGTGGTTGATTTGCATGGGTCGCTTTGTGTGTTTGCATGCTAGCTACGGCATTTATTTCGAACATGGCGGTTTGAAAAATGAATGACTCTGGTGATCGTCTTGTTTTTCATGTTAAAAAGTTGATGTCATTCCTTCGTTTAATTTGCAATACGTTGGACTTTGATTTTCTCGTGCATGGGACGGGCTGGTTTATTCATTTGTTTAGACATTTTTTTCATTTCTCTAGATGCACAAGGAGAGCGACTTTGATGAAATGGCCGCCTGGTTGGGAGACACGGTAAGTAGAAATTTCTCATAGAATCAAGAATCATATCTCAGGATCAAGTCGCCTTCACAAAACTTCTTCGTTTGTATTTCATACTTATGGTTTAAGCATGAAGATGACGTGGCTGAGTTATCGGCGTGTACGTGTAATTTCGAGAACAAATAGATAAGAGGGGGTTAAGCGATGTGGTACATGGCGGTTACAGTCTCACTTGGCTATGGACAGAGCAGAATGATTCTGTGTTGATGCCGTTGGATCTGAGTCCTACCTGCAGTTGTCCAAAATTTACTCTAGGTACTTTCGATCTCGAACGTATGGTCAAGGGCATATGCGGCCAACAGGAGTTTTTTATTTAAGTTGGCAACACAATTGAAATCGACGGAAACGCAAGAGTACAGTCTAAATACATCAGTAGTACCAACACAAGTTTAAAAAAGTAAAATAAATGAAATCACCTGTCAGCCATTTGTGCCCTCGACTGTACATTTCAACCAACAAGGACTGTGTGTTAGCGGTTTCTTGTTAATGCAGCATGTCACTAGTTACTGGAATGCCTTTATTTAGTAGGTAGGCATGGTTTGGTTTTAGAGATTTTTGAACTAAACGGACTTGGGACAAAGTTAGGAACTGGTTTTCAAAAAGTATTTTTAGCGATGCGCAAATGATTCGAATCGAATCAGCCCATATACGGTTCGATTCTGATTCGGATCAAGAGCGCTTGAAGACGTCTGACAGATGTACTATCGCGGACAAAAGGAACGGAACACTTCTTAGATTTTCTCATTTTAAAACTGGCTTAGTTTTTTAATCAGGGGAGATAAAACAACAATTTTTGCTCAGTTCCTGTGATGATGATATACATCGAGATAAAAATTCGGGGCAATATTTCACCTGATCGAAAAGTTACGAGAGTTTGAAAAAGAGGAAACTTGACGATTGTTCCGTTTCTTTTGTCCACGATAGTACATGGAGATGTACTCATTAGCAATGTCGATTTTAGGCTACTGTGAGTGGTTCGTATTTACTTGATTTGTAACTGTGTTGCAGCCTGCGGAGGAGTCTCTGACGAGCAGCGAGTTTGAGAGGTTCCTGGCGGAACGCGCTGCCGCTGGCGAGCGAGCCGGATCGGGAGACGCAGCTGGCAGCCCGCCTCGCGGCGCAGCGGCCGCCGGCGCCACCGCCGCCGCCGGCGACCGGAGCCGAGCCCGCCACAAGAAAGAAGAGGCGGAGGGAGAACTTTTGGGGCTGTGATTATTTTTCAACGCGACGAGATTTCAACCCACTAAACTAATGCGCCTTGGTGTCTAAAGTCATGAAAACATTTCTGGAAAGTTAAGCTTACTTTAAATGTACGATAACTAAGCAGGCGTTGTTTACCGGCTCGCAAGTCAGTGGCATATGGCGCAGTTATATCTCATTCTGAACCTATGAGAAATTGAGCGGTTGGCTAGTATTTTTGAGGCGAATCACGAATTTGGCGATGTTATTGATTTGTAATTTTTACTGTTCAATCGAACTTTGGAATAATCAACAAACGCATTATCCAAATCAAGACAGTTAAGGTAGATCAGTTCACAAGCACCGTGCTGGTATCGGTACATTTACCGTTTCCGGAGAAGATGTGCAGAAGGTTTACAATTAATCGAGTCGTACTTCTGTAAATGGAATCAAATTTATGAGGTGATACTCAATACTGCATGCGGCCTACACGCTCCCATTAAGATGTACTTATATTCGCAGAGCTGTTCGGACGGAGTTGTGAATTTTGCTTCTTCGACGAAAAGAACGCATGCATGGATGTTAAATAAATTAACGCTTACTGACTGTGAATTTTCATATTATCTGGAGACCACCGTTATGAAATGATTGTAAGTTCAAAAATCAATTATCGCTGCAAATGGTTAGTGAGGCGGGCATGGAATGGTCTGAAGTCATACGATAAGTGTTTTACTTTATCCTTACCAAAAGTATATTACATTGTATTTATTTATATAAGAAATTTATGACCAAGATATTGTACTTCGATACATTGTTATAGATACGTAAGCTGATTAGTTTATAGGGGATAGAAAAAAAGAAGTGACATCGACGAAGGCAGTTTTCTTTTATTTTGTGGGTTGGTGTTTTTGTTTGTTTTTAATGCTTTTGTTGTAGTTTCCTTGTTTAAATTTGCGTCTCATGTTTGCATAGCGTTACGTAGCTTAGATCACGTAAGTTCGCAAAACGTTTGATATCAATAAAACTCGCGAAATGCCCGAACGGTGCTACCCGAAGCTATGGCTTATTTGCTTTTTACAATAGTTTTTGATACAGAATCAAGAGATGCAATGTTACTTTCTTTTGGTCACTTTCTACTCCTCCAAATGTAGCCTGCAGTCATGTTCAACTCAGACCTAATTCGTCGGAAAAAAAAAGTTGATGCCCGACGGATTTCTGCATTTCTCGTACCTTTTTTTACGAATCAGCCCTAAAAGTTGAACCCTCGATTAACATGCTTGGCGCGACCGTTTCGGACCGGTTTTAGATACGCGAAACCGGAAGGAAACTTTATTCAGTTTGCTTCATCCGCAGTTTTCTCTGGAAACGCATTTCACTCGGTCCAAAAGCTGTGTTTAAATTGAGTTATCATTTGGGCCCGCTGCGCAACTCCTAATCGCCGTCTTTCCTTGGTCCGCTTTTAATCACCATCTTCATTTCGGTCGTTGAGGAAAGAAGAACCCATAGCTTCGAAACAATGAAAGGTCAAAAATTCCCAAGCCTATGCTTCGCTCAGGTGACAAATCAAATACCATATTTATAAATCATGTATTAAACATTCCACGAGCTTTAGAATCTTAGCCCGAATGCTGTTATAGTCTTCAGATTGCATATGCGAGGTTTTAAGTTTAAATGTTGCCTTAAACTTTGGTTAAGAAATGAATAAGTTACTCTGACTATAAGAGACATAACTAAGTGAACGACAAAGGTGCAATGATTTCATGCGTTTGCAAGAAACCAAAGAAATGAATTTTTCAAGGAGTTACTTGTTTTGATTTTACTGTACTTTGGATATGAATTGATGAGATGACTTACGTGACGGGACTTCATGTAAAAATATACTTATTCCTTGAGCGATGAGAGAATTTCTCCAAGCCAGGATTGAAACATCAGGCTAATATTACAAGATTTCATAAAAATGTCTTGTTATCAACGGGTTCGTGAGACGGACGAATTGCCATCTCCGCACACCAAATATTTCTGGATCCACAACTCTGTCACTTAAGAAGCGCATCAATCCTTGAGGCGCATTTCACCGCTACGCATCTTAAACTCAGATGGCCGATTGCAAGTTACCAATGAGGAATGAACGAGTTTTGGTTTCAGCCAAGTATGAGAAATATTGGATTAAGTATGGAAAATTAAGGTCAGTATTCGCGCTAGTTGCAGACAGTGCTTTCTCAGGAATTATCTCCGCTTGCTATAAAGTTCTAAATGTGTACCGTTCGATCGAATGACCGAAGTCGTTTGCCGTTGTGTAAGTGTTAAGAAACCTTTTGCAACAGCGTTTAACAGTTACCTTGATGCTAATGAGTAATGTACATTATAATTTGTAGTATTTGTGCACTTTGTTATATAACGTTACGTATTTCGTCGAAATGTGTGTAATCGACACTTTCAGAAAATATTGACTGAATAATTTTTATTTGAAGCACCTCTTTGTATACATTTTGTATCATAGTTTCTACTGTGGCAAGCGTAATGGCGTCACGTCCTTCCCTCCCATGTCTTTACAGCATTTCGTAAGCGTGATAAAAAATGTTTATTGATCAATTCGCTTCTCATTTTGCTCTATCCTTTCCCTCACGTGCTAGGAGATGCGGTTTTAAATGTATTTAGTTCCAAAATATTTGCGATTTGTTCCACAAACGCAATAATGCTTTGCCCACAAAATTATTCGATTCCTCACAAGAAATACTCAGGTATACAAAAAATAGCTCCGAAAAATAGGTGATTTGGCCTGTTCTTGCTCAACAGCAAACATTAAAAAATATGAAAAAAGAGAGAGGAAAGAAAAGGCATTTCTAATTGAGAAAATTAAAAACTTCAAGAGCTTCGTAAGAATACCAAAATCAACCGTAAACAAAAATCAGGTAACTTAATCTCTGAAAAACGTAAAAATACAGCATATAAATAAAGAGACCTTTTAGAAGAAATCGCTTTGTTATGCCTATCTGAAATTCGTGACCAAAGACTATGAAGGGTTTGGATTGAGACCTCAAAAGAGTATTCCTCTTGGGATACCTCCAGAACGCGGTACATTATACGGCACTGCAGCACAATGGCAAATACAAAAAAAAAACAAAAAAAAAAACACCCACATAAAACCATGCGAAAATGTCTATCAGGTACTGATCGGATGTCCGATAAACTGATCAGTCTCTGATCAGTTTTTCGGACATTTGATCAGAGTCTGATCAATGCCTGATCAAAATCTGATCAGACTCTGATCAAGCCGATACGGCCTTTTCTGCATGGGTAAGTTGTTCGAGAACCACGACCTAGCTAATAACATGTACGATAAAAAAGAATGTTATTGCCACTCACAATAAAACCATAAGGCAGCGAAGAAATATCACAGATTCGTAGACAACGACTGGAAATTGACATAAACGAGCCGTTGATTTATGTATTGCTCCTCTTCCTTCCGGCAAAGAACTGCAACAAAAAATTGAGTATTATATTTAAACTGAGGAGTTATTTTCGACCGAGAAGTTTGCTCTCTCGGCCGTCAATCCAATTATCTTCCATGGACTTTACCAAGATTATTGCTACGTGATTTGAATGTGAATTACACAGGGTAAATTTGAAAGGCACCATTTCTTCTTTTTGTGTTTCACCAAGCTGA
>Ga0058701_10001167_pt1 | contig 18296 bp, 13 predicted proteins | sample AgamicOrMae_FD_97039 | JGI IMG/M metagenome (GOLD analysis project Ga0058701, IMG submission 97039) | Agave microbial communities from Guanajuato, Mexico - Or.Ma.e | ecosystem: Host-associated > Plants > Phyllosphere > Phylloplane/Leaf | place: Guanajuato, Mexico | collected 2012-06-04
CTGATTAAAACTCCCTAAACAGGTGTTTCGATTTCACTATTTTCTATGTACCATCCTTATGGAGTTCTTAAATTTAATATGCGGTCGGTCATGTCAATCTATACTTCGCACATAGTGTAGACAAAAAAAAATCTGAAGTGGTTCTTTTTTTAAATACTTTGGGTAATGCAAGGTTATGTTAGGCATACATTAGATTAATTAAAAATACGTTCGAGGTAAGATAGGTTAGGTTATTAGCAAGCTGAAAACATTATTTTACACCCAGTTGAATTTCCATGCCATCGCAATGTTCGGTAGGAATAATAGTCTTTTCGGTTGCTCGCGGTACTGAGGGAAGGTAAGCGAAGTTAGAAAAATCCATCATGCGAGATGCTGCAACAAGCTCTTATGGCGATTAGTGCGGCGCGGACATGAGCCCAGCCAGAGCCGAACGGCGGCGCGCCTGCCTCTGAGCGCAGAACCGCGCTCGTCTGTCCCGCTCCGTCGTTTTCTCGGCCGCAAACGGCTTCCTTTTCCGTAGTCTGTTGACGATCTAGCAGCTCCTCTTTTGTTTTATCCTTTTTAGCCAGCATTTTGTCTCATCCACCAGTCCGTTTCTTGACACGCTTCAAAGCCTTTTTTTCCATTCTGACCCAAAGTTGACCTGCAATGACCCAAGAGAGCGATCTGTCCACATTTCCATTCAGCAGTGACGGAATCTTCGCAGCTGCCGACGCTCAACAAAGGCGCGACGCGACGCCGAGTGACCGAACTTGAAGAAAGGGGTAGTTCCCAGCCTTTTCACGAGGGTATTTAAACTCGGCACCATTGTTGCCTCGGTACACAAAAGAGACCTGCCTGTAATGAAGATCTAACAAGGTACAGAGAGTGGTGACAGAATTTTCAAAGAATGTTATCTATACTACTGCGAATTACGTTGAAAGGTTATTCGCAGTTTACGAAGACTGCGACAATCTAAACCTACAGTAACCAAGATTACTCTTCCGTAAACTCCGTTTAGATTGCGGGATTTATCATTCGCAGCATTTAAAAACTGCGAATAGTTATACAGACACTGTGCGGAAATTTGGAACTGCAAATAATTACCACGAATACGTGGAGTACAATGGTGGTTCCTCTTCAGGGTTATCTTCCCCTTCCAACAAAAGCCCAGTTATTCCACGCCACCGACAAGAAAACTGCATAAAGAGGAAAACAATAAAAAATACGAATCTAAGGACGGCGAAAGGGATAGAGGTATGAGCCGATAATACCCGAGCGAAGGGTGAGCTACGATCAAATGGCCAGCACACCAAGTGCTCCAAGAAGAAGGGGAAGAAAAGGACAGCCATATACTATTTTGAATGTCCGACCCAGCGTGATATTGTCATGCGGAACACGACCTCAAGAATTGCGGCCAGGACCTGAGATCCCCCGAGAAGTCAAATCGACGCTGGACAGGGCCCGCAGTTTGATCATTACTGCCAAAGCCGACAACATCACAGATTTGATCGCCAAAATTCACCCCACTTCACACCATAGAAAAAGGGAAATCAACCCCACACTGCTCACCCCTACAAAAGACATCACTTATTGCTGAAAAGATTTTTTTTCCCTGCCCTAATGTTTTTTGCGCGGAATATGTATTCTCAGAGGGACTTAAAATTGAAAAAAGAAGAGATGCCGCGTGATTCGGTGGGCGTGTTTCCATTTATCACGAGGCGTGTGGAAACTGTCCACACATTAACAGCGGAAAGAGGGACATGATGAGTTTGTTTCGCTCCGCAATCTCTCTTTACTGTCAAATTAAATCACTCCCAAGTTGGACACTTACACTAAAAGATTCTGTCTTTAAGAAGAGCTCATTACGCCCGCTCATCAACACGTCTACAATAGGAACGTGGAAATAATTGTTTTTACTCATTTCAAGCACCTCTCAGGCGTAATTGGAGGGATGTCGTGTGACCGCATTGTACGGCTATGGATAAAAAGTTCGTCGGTGGGTCAAGGTTACTTTGTTACAGTTTGCATGAGATGCATAATTGAGGACGACTAACAGGTGAAGTTCGGCGCAACGCAAAATCTAGGCAGGACGAAACACTAGGAAATCAAGTGTTTATGAGAGAGAAGTTGTTCATGGCTCTAAATGCTGACCATCTCGAAGTACTCCTTCACGACATTTCTTTTTTTTTTCTTTTTTTTATCGGGCAATCAAGAACCGTGCTAAAAGACCGCCCTACGGAAGGGGAATATCTAAGCCCTCCATTAATCTGACCATTACTACAACTATTTTTATTTTTATCCTGCGCCACGGCTATGATGCTGAAAAAATATGACCCAGAAAATCCGGGCGCAAAGAGCGAAGAGTCTCTCTAAAAGAAAAAAAAAGGGTTCTTTCGGAGGGCCAAAATCCGGTAGGTCGACTCGTGGAAACGTGACCTGATAAAAATCGACTATGCATTTTCATAAATGGTAAGTGGTCAGCCTTCCCCGTGGTAAGGTTCGCCCCTTCGTCTACGGCTTCTTTTGCGGGCACCCCGCGGGACTCAGGAGGACAATGTAAAAGATAAAACCACTCACTAACACCGACGCTCTTTGGCGTGTGGAGAGGGAGCGATGAAAATTTATGCTATGCGTGGAAAATGGACGGAAATATTGCATGAGCGATAAAACATCGCTAAGACAGGGGAGGAAAGCGGCAAGACCTTACCTATCGGTCCCCCAAATACCTCTGACCACCTTCTCAGAATAACGTAAAGCTTCAAATTACGGATCACATTCACAAAAAGAGAAGAACAAACGTACTTTGGGATAACATCGATACCAGTCTGTGGAAGAAACAAATACAAAGAATGGATGTGAACCGTTAGTTCAAACTTTTCAATCGCCGAATCCTGAATTTCCTGCATCGAGTTCAGATATCATGGAGGCATTGGCGCGGCTGTACGAACATTTATCAGCACTTGCGACGGACGCTTCATCGAATGTAGACGCCCCCCAGAGAGTAAGGACATTCGTGTGACGCTGGGCGTTTGTATAAATATTTGGTCCCGATCAGTGGGATTAAGCAGCGGTCCCGTCAGGCCCAGCTGCAGAACCCTTTCGGTCCGCACCAGCTCTCTGTGACAGCAGCCTCCTCATATAGTTTGGTCAGCGAAGTCTTTGACACCCACGCCAAACTCCACCACGCCAATTGCATCATCACTTGTTGACAGCTGTCAACAGGACTATTGCCACACGATTTTATCTCCTAGCGGGTGTCACTCATAGACGGTGCTGCAGGAAAACAATGTCGCTCGGAGTTTAGACGAGCAAAGTCTTCTTTTAGCGCTTCCTGAGAATGAAGATGTTCTGAAGAGATTCGGAAGAGATAAGTGTTTTGCTGTCATCCAGTACTGCCCACACTTCATCAATACTTGGCGACGTCTGGTTGGGCGGCAGGCCAGCGTTCATAAGGTCCTTGGGCGTTGGTCTCCTCTGCTCCATGAGGCATGCCGAAGTGCGGCGGAGGGCCCCGCCCGGCGACGTCCGCGCGCCGTCCATTCAAATGAAATCACGATGATGCGACAAGACGGCTCAACAATGGCAAGTGACCGCGTGCTGGCTACCTCGGACGGGCGTGGGCTGCTCCAGAGCCGCCTCGGGGGGTCCGCCCGCCCGCTTCCCGTTGCGCCTCGGCGCCACGGTTCCCAGCATGTCACACACCAGGTACCCAAAAATTACTCCGACTTGACGCGTTCTCGGGCCCCGCTGTGACCTCAAAATCCCCGAATGGACCAGCTCAAGTTTCACGTACTTTGCACGCAGCAGTTTTCAATAATAACAACTCAGAAAAACAAAACACTGTTTCAGAAAATAAAATAATATACCTGTTTTGGTGTGAGACTCACATGGGGGTAAACCGTATTTTGTTAATTTTTCAAGATGGACCAAAGTTTAGCCACATCAACGGAGAGCTCTCTCCGAGATCTTTTGAATTGGCTGGAAATAGGAGTATCTTGAATAATAACCAAAATACGTAGTATCCGTTTTTTTAACACCCGCAACAGGCACAGATCTCTCAACCACGTGTTTCGGCTTTACTGTGAAAACTGACGTTGTTGCCTCATAAGACAATAGATTTCTATAAATTCAAAACTACTTGGATATAAATTATAATACTTATCAGTACCGCGGAATAGGCTCTGACTTGAGTTCCTCTATTTATTTTTTTCATGTAATCTAATACTGTAAAAACGACGTCCACTTTTTAATCTCAAGAATAGTAAAAACATGAGAAAAAGAAAGGAAAAACGGAAGCAATATTTTAAATGAGAAATTTACCGAAGTGAATATCGGTCACTTTCTTTGAAAATTGGGGCGTTTTCAAACGTATTAGAGGCTTAATGAAGAAAAGGATAGTTGGCTTTATAGGTGCATCTTGATTTAAGAATCGAACTATGATGTCGTGGGACACGGCGGTGTGGGGCGGGTGGTCACCCGTCACGGTGGTAGCGGGTCGAAAAACAAGTAGCTTCGCCGTAAAAAACAACTCGAGTCGAGCAAAACGAAAAGGAAAAGTCGAAGAAGAGACGCCCGTGTCTAGTTGGGCGGGATGACTTGAGTAGTTCGGCGCGGCGCGGAGCAGCGTTCCCGATGGACGAGCATCTTCATCCTCCAATGCTTTCTAGGCGGTGCACCACGTCAAAAATCAGGCCAACAAGCCTACCGCGCGACACTTTTGTTTTACCATCGAAACCCGTCTGTCTGCCAATCCGAAAACACTTAAACGTACCGTTTCATTCACTTCTCCGCCAATCATGGCCGCAAACAAAATCTCTCGGTAGCCTGATACCGACATAGTATCATACTGGTTTCCGACAAAATAAAGTAAAATGATATCTTAACGGTACCACGGCAGGGAAAAGCCTGGTTTGGGAAGGCTTACTGACAAGGATAATGTGTTGAATCTGGAAACTTTTTTCGGTTGAACTTGCAGAATGAGCTTTCAGAAAATTGCAGACTTTTCCAGATAAGTCAAGTTGAGATGGCGTTTTCCGTGAAATGTGCTCAACATGGAATAGTTTTTACTTGGTGAAGTATATTTTATAAGGCTCAAAAGCATACTGTTATGAGAATGTAGTTTACATGACGAACCTTTCCTCTATGGAAAAATTAAGGGGCAACTTAAAAACAGCTTTAAAAGAACTAACTTTTCTACTCTGCCGGTGAAGGTAATTTTGTAAATTATATTAATGGTTGTGCCATTAAGAAAAGCGTACCTTATCCAAGTAACTTAATTCTTGTCTAGTAATTTGAGTTCTAGTAATTGGACAGCATCTAAAATGTGACGTTTCCAATCGATAGCATTTCTTTAAATATTTTGATTTTCTGATCACCGACGGCAATGATTTTCGCCAAATGCACCACCGCCGACTGTAACGCGGCATCATAAGTAATATGTCTGTGTCTACCTCATGGTTTTACCCTCATTTCAAGAATACCTCTTGAGAAACCTACCTCTTGAGAAACCTATCTCTAGACAGCAAAATTCTTCCACACAAGGATAAGTTTCTCGGCGTACTAAAAAACCGTTGACTTTTTGTGGGCTGCTCAAGAAAGCGAGGCAAAAAAAAGTTTGCAGGACAGGGGACGGTGTGAAGTGGTCACTTGCTGGGACAAATCACCAGAGCATAGGTTGGAACGTTCGCTTCGACTACTGACCGTTCCGGGTCACGAAACATTCGCTGGCTCAAATTTGTCGGAACGAAAAGACAAAGCGGAGCAAACCACGTGCCCGGCCTGGCCCCTGCCCGGGTCAGGCCTGCCTTGCCCTACCGGGTTTCAAGGCATTACGCTTCACGAGAGCTTGAAACGCTCTCGGAGCATTTCATAGATGCAATCACACAGTAAGTGACGGCCGATTCCAACCCTTACTTTCGGACCGCCTTTCCATCCCCAAACCGAAAGTTAATCAGTCCACCATCTACAAGGTGGCTTTATCTCCAGTCCTGATAAGCCTACCGTTCACAAGACATCCCTTCTAAGATTTTTAAACAGCTCTTAAATAATTAAACTTGCAGCCTTTTTTGTGCTAAAAAATGTTTCCAAATACTTGGAAACTAAAGTTCGTGTATGAAAAGGGGGGCTCTAATTATGGTCCATTAAGTAACGTAACTAGGTCCAAAACACACAGTAAAAAACTAACCCGTTTTTTAGGTACTTCTATGCCTGCATGAGCAAACCAGGAAAATCGGGATTTTGCCGGAAAATTGAATGACCCGGGGAAAAACAAAGAAAAACGGAATATTGCCTGAAATTTTGCAAAAGTAAATTTATCTGGCGAAATTCATTCAAATATATTGCTTTGGATACATTAAAATTGCAAAGTTCGTATGCGTGCATTTTTTTCTGTCCATTCTGTCGCATTTTTTTGCACATGCCAACCGCAACTAAGTGTTTTCCAGAGGGCTTTCAACCGTCCAGTTATATTTTTGGCTAACAATTAGTACAGAAATAAATAAAAAAAGTGCGTAAGATGAGAAAAACAAACGTCAATAGATTTGAGCGAGTTGAAAGTTTTAACTATCAGCTATTCACAAAAAAAAAGAAAAAAAAAGATCTAAATTTGATATTTCGAAGTTGAAGGAGAAGAAAATAAAAATAACTTTGTTAAGGTTTAAACTAGCAAGTCAAAATCCGGGAGTTTTCGATAATAAGAGTTCGGAAAAACCGGGAATTCGGCGGGAATGTGAAAATGGGAAATCGTTGTAGACACCCTGCTATTATTACTATAACTAAGTTATTCTTTAACTTTCTCAATATACGAAGATTTTTCCTTTTAAAGATATGTTTTACGCTGGAAAAAATGTTCGCCCATAATTTTGAGATCACCTCATCTTGTGGGATAGAAATTGATGGTGCTGTGCTCCGACGGAAAATCCGCCACCCATGACATCGATACTATGCTGCGAGAACAGCTGAGATTAAAAGGTCCCTGTTCGATTGCAAGTCGCTATCACCAATTACTAGTTGCGTGCGCAGCGTGACAGGTAGGTCGCCTGGCGAGGCGGCAGCACGGCGCGGCGGAACGCGGCGGCGTTGGTACTGTACGCGTCGTCGCCACCGAGAGTACGTGCCTTTGCAACCGCAGCATACAATAATCAGCCTTGTGGTCGCGACTGTCCCCAGGAGGCGGCGCGCCGCCGCGGCAGAGGCGACCCGGTTGTCGTCATCGGCTCGCTCGGCTCGGAGTGCGGTTAAGGGCGACCCGAGTCGACCCGTCACCTGTCGGTCGAACGGACGCCGCTCCTTAGCTGATACGCGGAGAATATAAGTGTCACTGATTACTCTACCCGTGCAAATAAAATGCTGCGTTTGAAAGAACCGATTTGCTACTTCGTGAACGAGAATGTTCTGCAATATCACTGAAATCGAGATCATAGTGACGTCTATACGAAAATAATGCGCAGTCGTTTCATGGAATAAATTTAAATATAAAAGAAAACGGAGTGAACACTAAAGCGCGGTTAATTATGAGAGGATTAGGCTATTGAGCTGTTGTTATTTTTAGCGGCAGGTTGTGATAAAAACCATAAATGCGCTTTGCTCATACAGGCTTTCTCCGCATTATGCGTTCAAGAACGCTGTCGTTTCTAATGTAGTGGAGGCTTTAAAAGCATCTGAAATTCTATTGTAAGGAAGAGATAGAAACTTTTAATCTGAATGTTGGGTGGAGCTTTAACAACCAGGTTTGCTGTGTCATTTGAAAAGTCGTCTTAGGAGAAAAAGACAAGGTCTGGGATCGTATGAGGTTAGTGGACTCGACCACAGAGCAATTATTGCGGCCAGCGGACACCGTGGTCCCTGGCCATGTCGCCAGTTCATAGTTACGACCGCGAAATAAAAATGACATGCGTCTCGAGGATAGCACGGCTAAGGCGAGGTACGGCAAAATCGCTCAAGGTAAATGGAAGAGAGTTCAAACAAACAGAAGGGGAAAATACGGTGTACCGGTCTAATTACCACGCAGCGACAAATAATTCCTAACGCCGAATCCTTGCTCCCTTGGCGCGCGTGGGCGGGCGGGGAGGTGGCACGGCTGCGGCGCGGGAGCGTCTGCCCAGCCCGCTCGTCTGGACATTCGCCTGCGTTGTCTCCGCTGACGGAACGCCGTAAAGAAAAGCAACCGCGGCTCCTAAGTTGGTCCTTCTGACTCAAGTTTTGATCCAGATGCTGGTCAGAAACCGAGGCGATGTGGGACTTATCTCCTGGGTAGGACCCGGCGGCGCCCAAAGGATTTTCAGGGGGTGGGGGAACTTCTTAAGTTGACTCGATTGTCTCGTCCCTTTTCTAACTTTGATGTCTCGTTAGTTGTGGCGTCCTGCAAGGGGATCATTGTTGCAATCAATACGCTTCCTTTAATAGGAAAGTAAGGTGTTATCGTCGCAAAAGGCCGTCTGGTGGCAGCCTTTTAAAAGCTCTCGCGTAATGACGTGTTGTCCTCTGTCTACTATTTGCGATGCAAGGCAGCGCTTTTTCTGCGGCTTAGTGATTGGTTCCTGGTCAGCCGAGCGTGAGGTCATTGTCGCTAGACCGCGAAACTCCGCCGCTCACCCCCACCCCCGCGTCTCTTTCCAAGCCTCCGTTTATCCCCGCCCGTCCGCTCTTGGAAGACCGTATTTTATTTCGGGGCGAGTCGGCGACCTAGAATCAGAGGGAATTTTTGCATGAACTCGACGACATCCCCCACTACATTGTATTCATGTTGTAATTGTTGATCGCATGGCCGAGTTACTAAGAGGTCTTAATCCTTTTGTTGCAGAACCCAACAACTACGTGTGTAGCACGTGCAAGCAGAGGCTCCATTCAGCGTGGCGTCTAGTGCAGCACGTCCAAAATAGTCACGGAATCAAGATATACGTAGACGCCCCAGCCGGCAGCTCGACGTCATCGGCCGCCTCGCCAGGTGACACCGCCGCCAAGGGTGCCAGCGCCAACAGTACGAACCGATCCTCGTCTTCCACTTGCTCAGCGTCGCCGCTTTCGTCTGCGTGTTCGAGCGGAGGTGGCCCACCACCTGGAGTTGCGACCCCGCTGTCGCTGCCGCTACCGCCGCCCCGGCTGCCTCCTCACCACTCGGGGCCACCCTCATCGCCTCTTCTTGACCCCCTGCACCACCCGTTTGGCGTCAGCGGCCTTCTGCGGATGCCTACCTCAACCCACCACGGTGGCCACCACCCTTTCCCTCCGTCTTCGCCTCTTGGTCTCCCGAGTCCGCTCTTCCCGAGACCATCTAGTCACGACCACTTCCGAATGGATCAGTTAGTGTCCGAGCAGTTCCGGCTCAGCCAACAAAGTTTGGGTCTAGCCGCGGCCGCAGCAGCAAGTGCAGTCAGTGCTGGCACCCCCGTAACTAGCATTGCTCCTCCGCCCGTGTCCCCTTTTGGGCCTTCGTCGACGTCCGTGGCGGCGCCAACGTCGACGCCCAGTAGGCCAACGGTCAACTTGGAGCCGCAAATGGACTTCTATTCTCAACGTCTTCGCCAGCTGGCGGGCACCACTAGTCCCGGTGCAGCGTCAGTTGCAAACGGCAGTGCGTCTTCGCCTTCGCCCCGGAAAGCGATGCTCACGCCACCCTTTGGGGCCTCGAGCACTCCGGCGCCGGGTGGTGCAACGCCGCTAAGTTTAAACAGCAGTAGTAATAATAGTACATCCTCTAGCTCATCCACAGGTGCAACAGCTGCAAACAATAACAACACCAGCGGCGTTGCCAACAACAATTGCAACGGCGGCTCAGAAGGTGGAACAGTGCGGCCGCCGTCGCTGTCACCTAGCGATAAGACCGCTGTACCAACGCAAGACGTGGAGTCGCCCGTAGAAGAGGGTGCACTACAGGACGGTGATAAGCCAGCTGACTTCTCCAGGACGGGAAAGGACCTATCGGCGGTTGCTGGGGAGGAAGACGGAACTGGCCGCGTCCGCGCGTGCGAGTTTTGCGGGAAGAAATTCCGATTCCAGAGCAACCTCATCGTCCACCGTCGCACGCATACAGGCGAGAAGCCGTACAAGTGTTCAGTGTGCAACCACGCATGTACACAGAGCTCAAAACTAAAGAGACACATGAAGGTGCACAGACTCAACAGGAGTGCTGGGGATGCCAGTGCAAACGGGGGTAGCAATTCGACCTCCGACCACGCATCAAACGCAGGTTCTGTTGAGACACTTGACGATGAAGATGAAGAGGACGAAGACGAGGAGGATGACGAGGAAGACGACGACGAAGAAGATATGGAGCTTGAGGACGAAGAGGGCGATGACGACGATGATTTGGGAGGTGATGCACCAGAAGACCTCACTACCAAGTCGAATGCGTCTACGCCACCAAACAACAACAACACTAGTGCTGGAGGTGACAACAAGGGATCTGGCTCACCCAGACCCACGCCGACATCGACCCCAATGGATAAAGTCAACACTTCCGGTTCGTTGGTTGGCGAACTCATGGACAAATTCGGGTTGTCGCATATCGCTCAGTACAACGAGGCTTACAAGCAAGCCCTCCAGGAATCCATCGGAGCGCATTCCCTTGGGCTCTGCAAAGATGATCTCCTGCACCGATCACCTCTGATCGTTGGTGACAACAACAACATCGGCAAACTCCCCCAGCCGCCCCGTGGCTTGGAAAACGGCTTGCTGGACAAGTCTGCGGCAGCAATGCGTTTTCGCGAGGACCTCGCGAAGAACATGCTAGCCGCCGGTCAGCCGCTCGACCTCGTCGGTGGACCGCATAGCATCTTCGGCGCGGGCGCGCCCTTCGACAACCCGTTCGACACAGCCAACAAGCGCCTCAAGCTAGAACTGGAGCACCCCGGCGGCCCGCTAGGCCGCTCAAGTGACCGTGACAGTTTGTATGCGGGACTGTGGCTGCCGGCGATGGCTGCAGCGCATCATCGCGATGCCTTGTTTCCGGGTGGTGACGCACCCATAGACTTGCTCAACCCACGTTCCAAGTGTGGCCCCCTAAGTGACGCAGGCTTGCTCAAGATCTCGGGAAACGGACCTAAGGCGGGGCCTAGTGCCTCCTCGCTAGCAGCCGCCGCCGCCGCCGCGCTCAACCTGGGCCTTCCCCTATCCGCGCAGCAATCCATCAAGAAGGAGTCCCGCCGCAACGACACGTGCGAGTACTGCGGCAAAGTGTTCAAAAACTGCAGCAACCTGACGGTGCATCGGCGGTCCCACACCGGCGAGAAGCCGTACAAGTGTGAGCTGTGTTCGTACGCTTGTGCGCAGAGTTCCAAGTTGACCCGCCACATGAAGACGCATGGGCGCTTAGGCAAGGATGTGTACCGTTGTCGTTTCTGTGAGATGCCCTTCTCAGTCCCGTCCACCCTGGAGAAGCACATGCGCAAGTGCGTCGTCAACCAGAACAAGGGGAGTCTCCACTTCCTACAGTCCATGAGCGGTGATGAGGACTCGAGTATGTCGGCGAGTAAAGAAGCTTCGTGACTTCTTCCGTGGGGAGGGTTCGGACATATCCCTCCTCTGCAGGGAACCACGTACTAAAGTCTGAGCAAGTTACCGTCATGGCGTTGTTGTTGTGTTTGAGATTCTTAGCTTTGTTGGGCCCGATTCCGATTGTGTTCCTAAACAGTGTGAGCCGCTGTCGCTGTCTTTGCCAAAGAAGCGGCTACCTGTATGTACATTATGTCAAGAAATGTGTGAAATGGCTATTTAATTTTCCTGTTACGTGTAGTGATATGGGTGTATCTCTTGTAAATTAGGTCGCCGGATCCCTACTTTCCATATCACTGGTCGCCAAGTTCCTAAGGAGGCCGCAAAGGCATTCTATTCGCCAAGGCAGCAATTTACCAAAGTCATGTTGACGAACAGACCACTCGATCGCTCGCTTCCTGATCTCGGGGCATTTTCTTTCTCTTTGGAACTTTTGGCTCGCAATAAAATGTTGTTCACTGTTTTACGTTGTTTTGTTTTCAAGACTGATTCCGTTGGGAGGAAAGAATGTGTGATTTTTACTAATGTCTTGCCAAAAAGTAATCATTTTCACTGTTTTCTCATTGTTTTATACTAACCAAGAGTGTATATGTTATGCGTTGCGCGTACAACCATTGTTTTCGTTTTTGTTAGTAACAATCTGCATAGTTTTTTCAGTGTAGGCATAATTGGTTTCGTGTTTTCGAAATGACACCGGGATCACTTATTTTATACGAAAAGTGTGTTTAAATAAGAATTACATGAATTGTTCCTATGTAAGCAAATGCCGAACGTGATTTAAAGTAAATTGACTAGTTGTACTTCCGAGCTTTGCCGCTCTCACCTTATTTCAGTTCTCTGCAATTGTTAACACATTCCGAAACACAGTTTCAAAATAATAAATCCATTTCCATTGTCTCAAGACTGCTAGCTTAGTCTTTCTCCTTTGTATACCGTTTCGACGAGTTTTGCGGAGACTTTTTCGGTTCAAGCCGTCAACGTGTCCTTCTCAATATAAAAATAGTAATAATCAAGCATTTTTTGAGCTTTTGTTAGGGAACAAGTTGTTTTTGTTTGTTTTATTTGTTCATGTAAAAATATGTGTATATGTATTTATGTGTAAATAAGAATCGTTTTTATATGTAGATCACGCGGCAACTTGGTACTTGCTTTCAAGAAACTATGTCTTCATTCATTTCAGCTAAGAGAATTTTGTAAACATATTTATTGGTCTCCAAATATATCAATAAAGTAAGGGAAATGTCCTTTCATCATTTTTTGCCCGCCATGCGAAACGATCAGCTTAAATTTACTTATCTCGTCCCGTGCAAAGTTAGGCTTCAGCCTGAAATTTACATCAAACCCTTCTGAACGCAATTATGTCCCCTACATTTCTCGTCCTTAACTTGGCTCCCATAGTGATTGATGTGTCTTTCGGTTTTGATGTAAATTTTGCGAGGAATGTATGTAAGTAATAACTTAAATTCATCTCTTAGGCTATTTCAAGTCGTTCTTTACTCAATCCATTTCAGAAACTAAGTATGAACTTTGAAACATCGATGATATTGTTTATAGGGATTTCTAAGCAACAGGGTAACATATTTTAGAGCCTTTGTCAATAAAGTAAATTCAGGTGTTTCTAGTGATGAAAAATTCAGTGCTCTCACGTGATCAAAACAAATTATATACGATATATATTTTCATCATACTTGTAACAAGAGTGTTCTTTTCTCGTCTCGACTTACTTTGTACTGGGAGGTTAAAAGAACAGTAACTTCCGTAGGACATTGTCGTTTAGTAAGTGTCTGTGTAGGTGTACATAACTATACAAAGGTACCCGTTCGTCTTCTTAGACAAAATATAAAGTTCCTATTGAACGCAGCCGTTTCAACGGGTTTCCGCGAGGAAAAAAGTAACTTGAAAAGACAAGCATATCGAGAAAGGCAAGTTCAACAGCGCTGTCAAAATCAGCTGTTCAAGTAGTCACAAAAATCTGTCCCCGTATATATGTGTATAATGACGTGGTTGTGTAGTGGAAGTAGGTTGTGCAGAGGTAATTACGATCTATTTAAGGAAGAAAATCGCCTAATCTAGTTTGTAATATATTTTTCATGTTCTTCTCCCTTGTGAACCATCTGTGTTGTTGGTCCCAATCACAAAACTCTGGAAATTTAGGGGTACGAGACAAAGCACATGGCGATTCGCATACATACATTCTGTACAGTCAAATGAGTCACTTATATAAAGATACGGAGATTGCAACTCCAGTTAAATTTTTCCACTGTGACTATTACTAATATTATTATTTATTTATTTGTACATGTATTGTACCAAAATATTGACAGAAATACAAAAATTGTAGTAAATATTTCTGTTTGTTGATTCAACCAAAACCTTCGAAATCCCATTCAAAACGAGTACGATAAAAAGCTTATCTGGTTTAAACGAACGGATATCGCTAGAAAGCTGAAAAAACTTGCAGCGTGAGGGAACATTCGAATCAAAACAAAGTTACCAGTTAATAAAGGTGAAATCGACGAAAATAAAATCTCATTGAAACCCAAGGGTTTAGAGAACTTTTAAAAAGAGGAGACACTTGATGAAACTCGCAAATTTTGAAGTTAAGCAAGTTTTATAAGTACAGTATAATTTGCAATGTATGAATATATAAAAACTCTGAAAGAAGCCTCAGGCTCTGAAAGATGAGTGAAATACTACGAAAAAAAAGGAAAAGAAGAAACTTCAGATTTTTAGTCCAAAACTAACTCGAATCATCTCAGCCTTCGCAACCGCCGTTAAATACAATTATATTGAAACATGAGAAAACTTCTACACCAAAGTCCTCTTCAAAACTCAAACCTAAATAGTTCCCTTACAAAAGGAATAACTCATAAAATCAGGTTACAATACCTTTTTTGCAATCTCATTTTTAACTAAGAAAAAAGCAAAACGTAAAGCAAAAGTAAAGAAAAGATCCTTCTGTACGTTCCATACATCGAAACGTTACGTGTCACACGTATTAGGGCTTAACAGTCTCTAACTAAAGTATGTTTTATGAAAAATCAACCACTCCTATTTCTATTTTTAGAGGACGAAACGCGTATATACTTGCGGTATAGAGAGGCAGGACGTAAGAAAGTTGGAGCGGCGTCACCTGAAATACCGTTTACCTGGGCCACAGGTAGGCAACCGACATCACGCAGGTGTTGGCTTGGCTGCCACCTTACTATAATTGTGCGACCTGCTGTCCTGGCGGAATCAGGGACCACAAGTAACAGTCGAAATTGGGTTAGAACAACATCCTAATTTCTTTGGTATTCTAAAAAACACCCTATCTGCAGAACAGCGCTTGAATCTGAAAGATTAGACACTAAACAGATACTGACGCCTTAATAATAACGGGGGGAAAGAGAACCGCGACTTATCTGTTTCAGGCTGTTCAAGAAGACCTCATCGTTTCCAATCCGTTTATTTTTTATTTCATTTTTTTTTCTATCTTTCCAACGCATTTTTGATCTCAAATTCGCGATTTTCTACTTTGCTGCGTTATTACGCCTTTTCTGATCTCACACTATGAATATTAGAGATACAGAAAAAAAGAAAATTACGTAGAACTATAAAACCCCATGAGGGCTAGAAACATACACGCAAATTTAAGGGTTGAAATATGACGCAAAGATAAGACCTCATTGAGCGACTTGAAAACGATAAAATCTATTCTTGAACGGTCTAAAATATAAAAATTCTTCTTGCATGAAGAAGTCAAAATCCGAAGTGTGATTTGTAATACTAGAAACAGAGCTAAACAATCGAAAGGTTCACTGAAAACGTGATTAGATGAAGAGAAAGGCTGTTATATTAACAATGAGAAAGTAAACATCCAAACGCTCACCCTTCTTTTTGGAGAAATGAGGGTTTTCACCATGATTAGCGGAGTTAGGGTGTCCTAACCATAAGTATCGATTGTTCAACTGAATTCCAAGTGGATTTGCTTTGAGCAGAGTGCCAAATGAAAAAGTCAATAAAATATTGTGTCGATTAATATTTCTCAAAAAATTAAACTTAACATTGCTAATAATTAAGGTCTCAGTCCTAAGAAGAGTTTTATCACATGCTTGTATTGTTAAGAACACTATGTTAAAATTGCATTCCAGTTCCGTTGTTACATACGTAATTATAACGCAAGTTCAATCCAGTTTTTAATGATATCCCACTCACAGGGAAATCCCCCCCCCCCGTGTTATTTTTTTCGGTCCATTTGGATTCTATGCATAAACATATAATTTGCTCGCCTGTAACGAAATCGTGCCTAATTATGATTATGTATTCGGTCCATTGAAACTCATTTTAAGAAGGTTTCACTATACATAAAATCGAAATCATAAGTCGCAACCCAACGTTGGAAGAGTAGAGGGCATTAAAGTTAGGTTTAATATAGGGCTACGCTTGAGTTTAGTATATGCAGTCATTAAACGTAAAAACAGCGTATACAAAGTCCATTCATGTGGGAACTTCCGCTTAGAAGTAAGAAATCGACGTCTATGAAATGCAGGGTAGCGTATCATGAACGTATTCACGTCAATGTTGAGTTTTCGATACATCAAAACCTAAAATTGCTAAATTTACAAAAAATAAATATTCCTCGTTGTTCCTTTATGTAAAAAAAAAGCATTTTAGACGTTCGTCTACACATTAGAGAAAGATTATGGTCTGTGACAGAAACAAAAAAAAATGTATGTTAAAATTAAAAATAGCCTGCTCTTGGCACAAATTGTTACTGAAGGTTTGAGATTCAATGGATTGGTTTTATGTAAGGTTTACCAAAGTTCAACAGCTCTTCCCAAAGGAAATTCGCTTTTTAAAAAGGAAGGAGAATTTTGGTCCCAAATCAGATAATTTTAACGAGTGAAAGTGTTCTGGAGTTTGAGAAAGGTCGCCGTTTTTGTTGCCTTTGTTTCCATCGGCCCGCGCATTCCGTCGGAAATACAGAGTTAAAGAACACAGAGAGACGTTAAGGGTGGATTTCAGGGGTTGGAGGCGGGGCGGAGGGAGAAGGGAGGCCAGAGTAGCTTTCAGCTGGCAGATCACGTCTGGAGGAGAACTGGGGCTATTTTTACCCCTAAGAGAGGGGGTGTCAAACCCCTCCTTATTCGTCCCTATTTCATCCTGAGCTGTTTCAACTTCCATTCATTCATCTCGTAGTTTAGGAGAGAGTTTTTAAAGCAAACCTTTTTGAACACCCAGGTCCTTAGGCTCCTTCTAGGTCAACCTTTAGGTAAAACCTTCGTGACCTTGAAGTTTGATAACAAAAGCGTACGTTTAAAGTTTCCTCTTTTTTGCCTGGTTCAGGTTGAACATTTTTAAAGACGTCACCTTTTAATCGCAGCATAAATTTCTTTAAAAACAAATACATAAAAACATAATGTGTTCACTAGAAAGAAGCACAATCGGAAGATTAGAAATGAGCGTATAGAGAAGGCTCCAATAGTCGGTCTTCAAAATGACTTTTTGACATAAATAATGTCGTGGTTAGCTTGAGGATATTGGGGCCGACTAAAATAAATACTTCCACAATAAAAAATATCTACGGGAAAGAACTTTATAAACATTAGGTCACGTGGCTTTGTGTGCTACTTTCATGAGTTATCTTAGGTCATATTTAGCTAAAGTGACGAAAACCTTTGCATAAAATCAAAAACTAATCTTGAAAAAGAAGAATATATACTCCTATCTATCGGTATAGGAAATCAGATTAGCTGTTAACAAAAGCAATGTAGAGTATGATAGCAGAGGAACGTAAAGAGATGCTTCAGGTTGGTCTCAAATTTAAATGTACGCAAAAAAAGTAAGTCTCTCATAAAGTTAAAATTCGCGAGAACGGACGGAAGAATTAGGAGTATAAGTATCACACAGGACTGTCCTTAACTTACGGCAAATATTTGCTCAACCACGAAATCTCTGACAGATAAATTTTATTGGTTTTCCTCAACTATTTGCTAAAACCAAGAAATAAATCTTTTAGGAATTTCCTCTTGAAAAAATTTAGGCTAAAATTGTTAATCTTTTTACATAAAAAATAGTTTAAATTTTTCTGGGCCCAGATATTAAATCCTGTTAAGACAAAACAGTAATATATTTAAAACTTAATTGTCTAAGGAGCATACATAAAATGCGCATTATCAGAAAGGGCTCGAAAAGAAAGAAAATGCGGGATGAAGTCTTCGTGCATTTGGCGGATCTTGTATTTTCTTTTCTTTTTCTTGGGAGGCGAACCTTGTGCCAGTTGGTGTCGTAATGGACATCGAGCTGCGGAAAATGACAGGGGCGGAGGGAAAGGGGGTAAACAACCCCTACACTGGACTTAGGAGGGTGCATGGGGCCAGTTCAAGATTCCTCCGCAGGAGGGCGCGGCGCGCGGTCGAGTCGCATAATATGGGGATGGCTGAACGCTATTGGCGAAAACACTGTTTTCGTTGATGTCCGGAAAATCCTCTCAAACCAAAGAAAATATTGAAATTCTCATAAGGATTTTTTTCTTTTAGGAGCGGGATGTTTCTCTACGAAAGCGTGTGGAATTTTAATAAGAATTCAAAGTCCGCGAACACAAAAAACAAGAAATAAACAAATAGTTAACCCATTCGAACGGTATGCTAACATCTTTTGAATAAGTTCATACTAAGAACTGATTAGAGACAACTAATTTTCGAAGTTGTTACGCTAAAAAACTTCTGAAACCAATGCCAAGGTTAGGTTCATTTCGTTGTGTAAGCTGATAAGTAACTCCATAGTTTCAACATCGTTTTTAGTGAAAGCAAATAAATGAATAATAAAGATAAAACGAACAA
>Ga0058701_10001168_pt1 | contig 18275 bp, 10 predicted proteins | sample AgamicOrMae_FD_97039 | JGI IMG/M metagenome (GOLD analysis project Ga0058701, IMG submission 97039) | Agave microbial communities from Guanajuato, Mexico - Or.Ma.e | ecosystem: Host-associated > Plants > Phyllosphere > Phylloplane/Leaf | place: Guanajuato, Mexico | collected 2012-06-04
CCTCGCCCTCCCGCCCCCTCTGCGGCCCCTTCATATACTTCCTTTTCCTTTCACTCCACTTGTTTAGGGACACCATATTTCTCACGACGGTCCTATTGAATCAAGGATGACGCAATGTAATATTGGGAGCGAAAACACTCCATGTGATTTACGACACTCAACGCTATTTTCGCTGCTGCACCACTGCCAATGGCATGGATACTTACTCTGAGTCAAATACTAGCTTGACCAGGAAAATGGTTCCAACAATTTTCCCTTTGAAAAGCTGCATTTGACATTTTTTCCGTGTTGAGGTTGCATACTTTTCGTTTAATGTGAGGTGTCACTTCTAGGTTTTTAGAAATAACATTTACGCTAATAAATGAATTCGTAAGAAATTACAGCTCTCATTTTATGGCATATTCTACTTAAGGTAACGAAGTATGGAGTCGCTAAAAATGTTTGTACTGAATAATGACATGGCGATCAGAGTATTTGTGTGCAACTCGCAATAAGAACGGAAACTTCTTCCGAAGTGGTTCAGATCTCTACAATCAAAAACGGGTTCGTAATGATTGACTTTCTTTTAACACAATTGAATACTCAAACTGATATATGGCATACCATGCGGCAGATATGTTTATACTAATAAGGCCAACTGATTGTGAACCAAACTCAAAGGCCAATGAATATGACGCTGCAGTTGAAACCCGACCTGTGACATTTCTTGACATGACACCTATTTCGAATTCTGAGACAAAAACCGACCTTAGATGCAATAATTATCAAAAGTTTTCCTGTTACGATGATTTAATAATAAAAAGGAACGCTTGCTTGTGTTGGTACTATTCAGCTTGAATATGTGGAAAAAGGGATCTGGCATTTTTCATGCCGGGTCCAAAGCAGGTGGGTGGGAGCCTCGCTATTGGCAATGCGAGCCAGTTTACTTTACAATATCTCTGCCGGCGAACAAACACAGGGAAACGATGATGTTGAGGAAAGAATACAAGACTGTAATGAACAGCTCCAACCTTCACACAAGAATTCTTTCATTAAGAGCTCGTCTAGAAATAGCAGTAGAAAAGATCGCGTTGTCAGAACAAGGCCTTGGCTGGCCGTGAAGCAAAACACCAAAGGAAAACCTTCTGATCGTTTAAAAATACTTTTGAAAAGAAAGCAAATTAAGAGAACGTACGTACGAGCGGGAAGATACATGTGGTTCTTTGCAGCAGTGTCTGGGAGGGGGATTGCGGCCAATCCTTTGTTCTCTTTCTCAACGTGCAAATTAATAAAACAAAACCAACATAGGCGGCTGGGCTTCACTGGAACAACGTGCCTCACACAATTCCAGCTTCTTCTACTTTTCTGTGGTGCGTTTTTGCGAAAACACTTCCGAGTCGTCATATGTACAAAGCCGGTGGCAGCCGGTGGCACCCGCGGGCTCGAAACTCGCCGACCCGCGTCCTACCCCCTGCCTACCCCTCCCCGACGAACCCCCGCTCCTATCTCCCCATCTTCTGCACTCCCCTCCCCGACTTTGCCATGTCCTCGCACTCAGCCCCTCTTTCTCATAATCCATTCTATTCTTAATCTCTGGTCAAGCACTGGTCATGCCGAATGCCCGGGCTTTAAAGCTTCGCTGTCTTTAGTGGTATTGATTTTCTTTTACCTCACCAACGTTTTTCATGCGATGTTAATGCGCTGTCCCCAAAGATTGTCATTACGAATGGAGCTTCATTTTGGCAGGGTATGCGGGACAGTGCCTTCCAAAAATTTGTCATCTCATGATATTGGCCACCGACGGCACATTTATCAGATTAGGAATAGGGTAAATTTTAGATCTTAGGAATTAATAACTTTGTAAGTTTTACGTATCTTTGAAGATTATTCACTGCGAATACTTGGTTGACATGCTCTTCAGTTAGCTTACTCTTCCGACAATGAAGGTCTTGGTATTTTGGACTAGGTTTGTTAATTTCTGTCCACATGACCTAGGTCGTTGTTACTACCTTAAAGCAGCGTGATATCTACCTGCACGACGCTGCAGGGGTCTGGAAGTGGAACAACAGGTGAGCAGAGCATCACGTATTGGGCGGGACTGTGTGATCGGTCTCAGATATATTGCTTGTGTCGGCGATGCCTGAGCTGGGCAGGGGGTAAAGCCTGGGGGAGGCCACACAGGAAAGGCAATTGGTGAGGAAGGCACAAGTTGCATGCACTGAAGGCGTTGCATTACCAAGTATCGGGAGACATCCATCAGGAGCTGTCCATGCCAGTTTTATGTTTGCCTTTCATGATAGCACTGAATTCGGGGGACGCAAACGTTACTTGATGTGGGTGAAAATAGGACAGAAAGGAACACCGCGTGGGACAAGGAGAGGGAGGTAATGGAGATAGAAACGGGAGTTGGTTCAGGACAAAGAGGAAAAAGAGGTTGGAGGAGGCGCTGGACGACGCGGTGCGGCACGACGATCGTACTACTGTGGGGCCGCGCCTGGCCAGGTCTGGCCCGGCCCGGCCAGCCGACGGCCGGTTTCGTGATTAAAACATTAGAAAACGGATGAGTTGCAGCCACACGGAGGGTGACTGGGAAGGACCACCTTCGCCTACCCTTCCCTTCCCTTCGGCCAAGCTTCCCTACTGTCCCTTCCATCCGTTATAAATTAGAGCTCACCGCTCGCTCGGACCAACGTGATGTGGGCTTTTTCGTAAATACGGAGCTCTATACAAGATACACAGGGGATGTGACCGGCCCTTACGACGTTTAATCTACTCAATCCTTTGAAGATTTCTCCAGGTTTGGATTTTTGCGCTCGCCATCGCTTTGGCGTCGCGTTAAAACTTTGGAAGTCCCTGGTGCGGCCCGAGCCTTCATCAAGTCAATTCTAATAAATGCGGCTCATCGAGTTAGGCAGATTGACGGGCAGTCCGGTCCAGCGGAATCCATAACAAGGAGATCCTTTTGGCAGTCCGATGGAAGCGGCGCAATGCGGCGCGACGCCGTGCCGCGATAGAGGGACAAAATCAGGGAATCAAAGGGTAGGATGGGTGGTCTCTAATTCCCTACAGAGATCAAAGCAAATCGGTCGGACAAGGATGGACCATGGAATGACAACGCGGCGTGCACGCAGCGAAGCGACTTCTCCTGGGGCAGGGGATAAAGATTTGGTGCTTCATTGAAAAGGACATCGTCTCCCGACGTTGTCCGCACAACTTCTATTGGCTTCCGCACTTTTTATGGATTTCACCCTTTTTATTCTTCTGTGGCCATGCGGGGGGTAAGGGTTGTAGTCTCGTGGGGCTGTTTGTTGCCTGTTGTGGTGGGGGAAGGGGTGCGTTTTATGAGGCGGAAACGGATGTTCCACGGAGTTAAAGGGTGGTTAGTTGAAGGGGTGGAGAACTCTGAATTTTTTTTATTGTTGCCCCTTGTTGTTACCGCCGGATCGCCAACTTTTCTTCCACTTCCTCTAATGATGTAGCTTACCTAGCAATCAACGTCCACTGCTGCAGGTGTGGGATCTCGTCCATGTTTCCTTAGATACACACATTCTTGCTTGCTCTTACATACCTGCTTTTATCAGTAACTTCACTTATCCTTACGCGGAGAGATTGTCTTACGGCGGTATCAAAATTCATACGCATCTAAAGTATAACTTCTGGAGAAGTATTGATTCATTTATCAGCTTAGTTTACGTCTGTAAAAATGTAAGTTTTTGTGATTTTTTGTATTGTGGTATTTGAAATGAGTGCCAGACTTCTTACTGGCAACGAAAATGATATCGATTTCCCTCGCTATTTCAACTAAGAAAGATTTGTTCCGAGTTGTATAAAACCTGCTCTGGTTGTGGAGTGGAGGTAAAACGTGCTTACTACGTCTGTTAGTTTTTCAGGTAGACCCGCTTAACTATAAACATTAATTAAAAGTGTCACCAAGCCTCTTCGTTTGATGTGACTCTTTAAGCATCTATTCCGAAAACTGACGGAACTGCCTTCCACAGACAATGCTGTATATCAAAGTTACGTTGATATCCAACAAGAAAAGAACAATGCACAAACCAGATCTTTCATTATCAATGTAACCTACGTAGTAAGATCCAACTTCACGATCTGTCTTGCTCTCTGTGGCCTTTAGTTATTGATTTTACCATGTTTTGTTTTATATTAATGTATGGGATTTGGGATGAATGAAAAAAAGAAGTGAAAAAATCTCAATTGAATCGTAGTGATAACAAACCATGCCGTAGCAAGTAGCACATTTAACTAGAGCCATTTCTCCCTAATTTTGTTCAGAAATGATTGATATTAATTCAATGCACTTATTCTCTATCAAATTGTTCAGTTTTTCGAACAAATCCTAGAATCCTCTCTAATTTTACATACTTCTCGCATTGTTTGGAATTACCGCGATACCCGCTCTTCTTTCTGTTCTTCTTCCAAAGGTCCCACGCTCCGTACTTAACCTCTAAATACCCGTTGAATACTACTTACTTCTCAAGAAACTACACCGAGCCATGCACTCATTCATCACATTATTTATTCCAACAAGTGAGAGAAGGGAACTCTTAGTTGAAAATAATAGAACAACAATGGGAAAACAACGCCATTCCTTCCATCCCAAACAATGCCATATGAACTTCGTATAAAACCACGGAAATCTGCGCTGAGTTCCAATTAAATGCACTCCTCAAGAAACGAGTATGGAGAGGATTTCAGCCATACGTATGGCTACATTAACTGGGCTTTTTGTTTTCCTGCGGAACCCCAAAGGTGCCAGTAGATCCTAGAGATTACGCGCTTAGTGTAAAATATAAGCAGTGCAGATAACCCCTTGCTTTCCATGTTCCGGCAATGTGTAGCCACTATAAGCTGTAACTCAAGAAAGATGGAAGATATGCGAAAGACAAAAGTGCAGCAAAGAACAGTGGCGTTGCGTACGTGTTGTGTAAACACACCCAGCTATGGGCTGGCCGTGCATAGTTATTTGTCACTCAACATTTCAGAAAGCATGAAAGCCCATTAAACCGTGCAAAACCGCCGTCCTCCTTTGTGGAATCAAAATTAACAGTCATAAAAGTCAACGGGATTGCCGTAGGAGAAAGAAATAATTTGGAGTTAGTGTGACAAATGTGCATGATGTGGTCACGCCTGGTCTTCTGTGACCGCTGCTCATCTGCCCCGTGCCCCATCTCCCGCTCCGCGTCATGTCATCGTTGCATGGAGACAAGCTTTCAGCAAAACTTGTTTCGTGGCAGACGTTTCATGTAAAAAGAGTCGTATCCAAAACAATAACCCAACCCGCACAACTCTATATGCGAACCTGACAAGCAGGAAATGCGAAGACATCCACTGACCCTATCGCTGAGCCTTGTCGTCAACAACCTTCCCCACCAGACAGTCTGGAAAGATTACCCCTTCTCCTCACTCAAGGAATGCTTTTAACTCATCGTATTTCAACAAAAAAAATGCGCTTTCACTACTCAATTTAAAAAATATAAATACTTAAATCAATCACCAAAATGACTTGTATGCCGAAAAATCTCAAAAAGCCTCATCCACAAAAGTTAACAAAAGATATTATCTATCAGAGTTTTGCGTGTAGAATTTCTGAGAGAAGTAATCGTTGCGTCAGCTGATAATGAAATTAAGATAACTTTTTCCTTAGAACACAAAATTGATAAGTTCTAGCCGTTTTTCTAACAATTTTCTTTAACAGAAAGGCCTAAAAAGTTGACTATATTTTCTGTTGTACCGGTACTTATTGAAATATTATTCTCATATTCCGGACAGTTGATTCTCGACTGTACGCAATCTAAGAGACCGAGGTAAAACTATGCCTTATCGAGATTCATAATACATATTTTCTTAGTAGACGACTGCGGAATCGGAGAATTATTATCGCGTATTATCGAGAATAACATACTTTCGAGATTCGTTACATCGAGACTCGACTATATTACACATAAGCGAGATTGCCTTGGTCAGAATGAACACACAGAAAAATGGGTTAGTTAAGTTTACTTACAAATTCGTTAAAAAAAGGGACGCATAACTTGGTTAGTAAATAATGTTACTGGTGTGCGAGTTAATGTTACCAGCACGTTGACAATTTGATTGTTGGTCTCTTTTGCCAGCCTGGTGGTTACATTTACTAACTAACCAAACTCGTAATATGTTCTAAGTTAGGTATCCCTTTTTTTTACTAGTATTTAGTCAAGTTTAATAACCCATTTTTCTCGGTGTAGATAACAATATTCTGGAGCTGTATTTTTTTTGGCAAAAATGAGTTGCTTTTTTTATCAAGTGTTTTTTTCCGTTAGGTTGCGTTGATATTCTGTGTAAAAGATTAAGAAAAGGTCATTTTTTTCAATCACGAAACCTAAGAAAAGCAAACTTTTCTGGTGTCATTCCGTCTTTATTCTATCGGTAGAGATTATCCGAAGGCAGGTTTATGAAACTCGTGGAAGGCCTCCCCATGCAATGTAATAACTTGGCGTCCACGTTGACCATTGCGGGGAGCTTAAAGAAACTCCGAAGATTGGTGTTAAACCAGTCGCGAAGATTAGGACTGTTAGTTAAAATGCAGAATCCAAATCGTTTGGCCCTAAACTTTAAGTTGTGGTGTTGACTGTTGGATGGAAGCGAAGATACGGGACTTCTGTGGTTGCGTGCCAAAGTAAATAAAGCCTACTAGCGTGTTATGCTATGCGATGGCTACTAACATTTGCATGTATTCAGAGTGGATTGTTTCATTTAACGTGCGAAAATGATTGGACATTAACCTCCAGTACTACGATTAATGTAAACATCAAATTAACTTAAATCTTAATATTATCGAGACTTAACCGCCACGAAAGGATTGTATTAAAGTAAATGTTCTAGATCCTTAGTCCACTTCTTTCTTAGCCCCATTTCTTTCTCACCCGAGGGGAAGGGTTTGTATAATTCTGCCTTAACTTTGGATTTAATCTCATTGCCTTACTTTGTTCCTAATGTGTTACCAAAGATTAAAAAAAAGAACCTTCATTATGGTTATGCGGAATAACCACGTAGGTACTTCTTCAAAACTTTGCTGGAATCACAATTCTCAACTGGCCCTTGTAACGAAGATTGTGGAAGTAATTTCAAACACTTTGGTAATACCATGAAAAACTTGCATTTTTTCCCTAGGTAACTATAAACATTTTAGCGTTTGCCACTCGGACGTCTGTTGGGGATGAGCTGAAATCCTGGTAAAGAAGAAATAAACCTTCAACTCGGGCCAAGAGATGGGTTTTGGATAAGTCGATGTACTCTAAAGACAATGTTCTCTGTAATTGGACGTTGTAATTGTCCAATGTAGAGAAGATTTTGTTGTTTTAGAGCAAGTAGCTAAATTAATAATAGGTAATGCAGCTTTAAGTTTTTAATTATCCGTTCTCTACTTTTATGCTGTCTACCATGCAGTCCACCCTCTTATTTTATGAGAGGTACCTTAAAACAGGTTTTGCCTTGCGCTACGCTTCTGTAACGCTTTGATGACTCTTCACTAACGCTTTGCTGATGCTTCGCTCACGCCTCGCTCTACCGTCACGAAGCGTAATGCCGCCTTCTCTTCGACGGCGAAAGAACGGCGACAAGTTTGGTGACTTTAGGTTGGATGCTTCTTGCCTCGCCTCGCTGCCTCAGTTGGGTGACAAACGATCCCTCCAATGAAAAATCGACTAGGTGCTAATGCGTGTCTCAAAAACCGATCAAAAAACGCGTTTATTTAAAAAAAACGATTAACTGCTATTCTTATAGTAGTTGATCGTTTTTCAAAACGTACTCCTTCACTTGATTGATTGTTGCAACACGACCTCTCACATGATCGTTTTTAACGGAGGGATCAAAAAGTGAAACGCGTAGTTTACAACCAAGTGTAAGGTTGAACTTCCGTCGGCAAACTTCCATCTCCCGCAGAGGCGTACCCAAAAAGAGTGATTTAAAAAGTAAAGCTTTGACTATAAACCGCGCAACCACACCCCTTAAGCGCTGCCATTTTTCCCTCGAATAAAAAAAGCATAGCGAAGAGTTTGTTTCAATTGGCGTCCGAAATGACAAGCAACTTGTCTGTGACCCCTTTGGTCTCCAGAGAAATAAGGGTCGGAATCGAAGGGCAACAATCTGGGCAGGAAATGGCTTCAAAAGACGTCGTTTCACTTCATTTTCTTCTATTTTACTAGGAGAACATCCCACTGGGATCGGCTTGAACCCTTCCGCACTGCACACCTCCCCTGATTTCCTTGACTTAGTGTTGTAGACAAGCACTCGTTCCCCCTTCGGACGCTCCCGCTCCGGTCAGCCGGCTACTCTCGGCGCTTCCTTATAAGGTTGTCGGGGATTTGTGGAAGGGAAGGGTGATCTGGGGAGATGCGATGGGGCGGCAAATGTTTGGGAAACCACCAAAAAGGATCTCCGACGGCTATTCGGACCTGTTGAACAAAAAATGAGATCAATGAATTTCGTTAGGGTGGCCACTGCGTATCTTTGCCCTCTGCGTTCTTTTTCGGAATGACATGTGGTACATCATCCCGCCTCTTCCGACGTAAGGCATGTGCTGCTCAAAGAATACAGAAAAAATGTATGTCTTAAGCATTTAGTATTTTTCTTCATTGAAATCTGTGACGCTTTGACTGTTTAAACATGTCTAAAACAGCTCCAAGAGGATGACTTTTCTTTGTATTATTACAGTGCATGAAAATTCCCTTAATAGCTAGTTTGAGCTGTTTCCGAATAACATTGCTGTGGGCGGTAATCGGTAGAGAAAAAGTAAAATAAAAAAGTTGAAGAGCACTGATCTTTTAGATTTAATTTAAAAAAAATAAATATGTGCTGTAGCTGAAGAACCAATTAAGCGAGAAGAATGAAATTGTTGAAGATAAAAGTTCATGCGAGATCAAAAGATGTTTTAGACTAACTTTAAATAACTATCCAGCAACCAAATTCCAAATAAAAACTCTGCAAACGAGATGGACCAGTCTATTTGACATTTCCGTCATGGGAAATTCAAGGGATTGGAAAGAAGAACTATCTACGACTTCGAATTATCCGAGCTTGAATTATCCAAGTTGCTGACTTAGGGAATACGACTCTGGATTCCGCGTTCGAAAATGACTAAATACGTACCAAAATGCTTGAGAATCAAAATACCAGCTTACCTCGTCTGGAGCTATACATAGCCTGTTAAGAAATCTCTCTGAACCGAAATAAGATATTCCCAAGAAGAAGCAGGTACTCTTGTGTTTTACCAGGGCAGAAAAGGGCTGATTTCCGGAGACATAGAATCTGGAACTTACCTATTTTTCATCATAACGATGCATCGATCAATACCACATAACGATGTCCTTTTTTTTTCTTAGGGACCAAGCTGGTAATCTTTTTCGTGTATATGTGTCCAGCGTAGAGACGAAAACTCGCCCCTCCAGACCAGTAATCAAGGTCTTTTATGCGAAGACATGACCAACGGCATCTACCCCTCTCCCCTCCCGCGATATGTAAAATACGCACACCAAAAGGCAAGCCGTGAGAACAAATCAAGATGGCGGACCATGTAGAGAACTATGAAAAAATAATATTGCGGAGTGCTACCGTGTGGAATGAGCGGAGAGGGGTGGAGTAAGGACGAAATAAAACTTCGCATGCCTTTCTTTGCTCCCACCTCCGCATTGGAGGCCCGCCACAATTGAGCCATGCCGCACACCCACCGCTCAGCAAGCACCCTTATTCCTTTCACAATTTTGAAATATTGATGGCTTTGTGCTGAATCCGATGCTTCTCATTCGGATAAATTTAGTGCGTTTTGGGGGATGGGTTAGGAGTAGGCCTAGGGTTGAGGCGGGGAGCGGGGCTTAAATTGATCTTAGGCGACAATGATATTTTTTATTCCGCGACTTATTTGCGGATCGATTCGGCGATTCCTGTGTTTGTCTCACTGTCGATGTTTTTGCTATAAGGCTCATCACCTTGTCAAACACAAGTATGAGTTTGGGGAAAAATAATAAATCACGGGACGGGGGCAGTCCCACCTTTTGGCAATGCTCGGAGAGTATCCATATGAAAACCGTTTGTAAGCCGAAATTAAAATTCTAAAATTCTTCATACTTGAAAATCATATACTGCTAGAATAATTTAATCTTAAGATTAGAAATCAGTTCGGAAAATGTAATGCGGAAATCGCTTTTCACTGTACCGAAACGGATACTGGATTTAATGTAGCTATGAGTTTTCAAAATCACTCTCAAACTCCCAGGTATCTTGAATGTAAATAATAGAAACGGCCCAAACATTGCCGTTATCGATGTATTCGAGTTATCAAGTTTGAGTAACTTGATCGTCACTTTCGGACCACAGCCCAGCCAGTTTACCCTATTTACGATTAATCCAGTACCGTGGCAGTCACGAGCCCCTGTGGATTTTATGAAAGGACGACATATAATTCAGCATATGTTAATATATGATGAATATTTCTGGTTTGTATTTCCTCTTGCATTTGTATCTAAACAAAATAAGTGGAAAAATACCGTTCGTAATTGAGCCAGTAGCGAACGTAGACGGAAAAAGAGCATGCGGTGCTGGCGGAGATCTGGCGGAGCGAGAAATCGAATAACCAAACCATTGGTCGCCACCAACCACCTGACCGTGAAACCAAAGAAGCACTCGATGTGCAAATTGTTAGCTTTGCTCAGTGAGGTTTGGCGTTCCGTGGAGAGGCGGATGTCCCCTCGAAGACTCACGGGGACCACAGATAAGGATGACCATTCTTGAGTGTCCTTGGACTCGGGCCCTAAGGGTTGTGTCTGCTTCGACAAGGTCCTGCCTGCGCCGGCTTCGCCTTGTTCGGAAATCCTTCGTCGACTCGAGTTGCTCTTTGTGGATTCAGGAAAACCACCCTTCAGATCATCTACTCAATTCACGGTTTGTTAGAATCGAGAGTCGAAGAGCAATTCCGAGAATCTTGGGTTGCGCTCTAGTATGCTCTCCTCCCTCAAACAACCTCATACCCTTTTCAACCTCTCTAAATCTAACCTTACTTAACGTCTCCTAGAAGTGGCCTATCCAAGCACCTTATACGAATATTATCAAAGTGATGGAAACCTCTACGAACTTAGTGTTTTAATAAATCCTAACCTCAACACTGTCTAAACGGAGAATTTTTTTTAGCAGTTTTACTGTCGGTGCTCCATTGTATGAAATCTCAAGTGCTATCAAAATTAGCAATAATACTACTCAAAATAAGAAAAAATCCCCGAACACAAACAGTAACTTTTAAGCAAGACCTATCGTCAAGGGAACCCGCACTCTCGAAAATCTATTAACATATTTTTGGGAATCTTCTGAGTTATCAGTAAAGATATCCAAATTTTGTAAACTTACAGGATTTTCCCATAGAAATTGTAGGCCTACATATTTTTTTCTAAATAAACAAGGTTTACTGATAATAAACGCGTATAAAAGTCTTAGTAAACCTTTAGAAGTCTTGAAAATTTGTGCCCACGAAATAGGGGAGTAGCAGCGGGTCCCTTCACCGAACGTTTACAATACGTATAGTTGTCCACGGGTCAAACTTTGATAACTGACTGGAATCATCTGCTTACTTGTTAGTGGTCTTCTCACCCCATTCCGCAAAGATTATTGGCGTCGAGAAGAAGTTGTTTTTGAGACTTACTGGGGAAAAAGGGCCGGAGCAGTGTTCGGCGCGGCCAGCGCAGCGGCGCAACCGGGGTGGCACCACGGGGGCGCCACTTCCATCGGGGCGCCGCGCCCCGCCAGCCCGCGGAATGCCAGACCGCCGGGGCGCCGATATAGATACGAATTTCATATTGCGGATTCCGTTCCGTTTCCGGCTTGCGCACTTTTAAATCAATAATTCATAACAAGAATCACAGTTCCATTACGGCAGCGGTTTATGTTCGAGCTAACCGAAAAATTCTTTCAAAGTTTGATTTCGTTGGGGATTCACACTCCAGTTCGAAAAGCTATCAAAAGTTTATGCTTTGCTTTTATTTTGAGCAGATTTTATTGGGAATTGTTGGACAACAGCGGAGTGGAGTCACACGGGAGGAAGCCGCGCGGGAACAAGCTTTCTGCTTCGCTCACCGCGCCGCTCGGATTGTTGGACACTGTTACGAAATCCCAGAAGCGTTTCGTAGGCTTAAACGAAATAAATTTACTTTGCAAGTATCGGAAACTCTTTCGTTCACTCGTTGCGAACTTATTGCTTCAGTTTTGGCCAGCACTCATGTTTTAATGATCAAAGTTTCCTTTACTCGAGTGGCACTGATTTCACTTCAGCTTTTTTGTAGGACTGTCAGGAGGTTTGCTCAGTGTACGTATACTATATTCCCTCATCAAACTTGTTCTCATGTAATCTTATCATCAGGAACTAAATCGAACCTAATATAACTTAACCAATTCTAACGTGACTTAACCTGAACGATTCTCACTGACATCTAAAGCACGACATCTTTTTCGTCTGTATCACATCAAGCAGGCTCTCTAAATATCGGTGTGCGAGACGCATCTGGAGGCGCTCTCCCGTGGAAGTGCCGACCATTGTTTAGGGTGAATACAAAAAACATATACCGTTGCAGGCTGTCATATCTAAAAAAAAATAAACAATAAAATAAAAATAAAAAAAGGTAAGACTTTGTGTCATAAAAAAGCCTTAAATATTCATATGTATGTAGGAAAAGAGGGATTGGTCATGAATAATACCAATATTAGAACTCGCATATCGAATTCTGCTGCATTTCAATTTTTTTTAAGAACGAAAAGAAAACATGTGATATTTCTTTAAATCGAAACTAAAGATGCCTTTTTTGTGTGTATTTGGAAGGCGTGTCCCCTATTATTGGACGTCACACGCGAGCGAATCTGGCAGAGGCGGGTAAAAGTCATCTAGCAAATTAGGTAGCGTAGAATCCGTAAATGGAATCAGATAGGAGGCTTCCTATCTCTGCACCCTTTCCAGACCCCGTTCTTTCCCGGCGCGGCCCTTCGAAATGCCACACAACATGTATACGTCCGTATTGGCAGTAAATAGCAGCAAACGAATTACGACCCAAATGACGCGGCGCTATTTTTAAAGGTCATGGAGACGCAAAAGCAAGGCGAAGCGAAGGGAAGGGGGTGCATAGCACTATCGATTCAAAGATCCATTCCGAGCCTTTCGGGGATGCCTATTATTTTCTAAGGGGGTCATCACCACTTGAAGCCTTTAAAAAGAAAAGACAAACATTATCATTATGAGCTGTGGCGCCAAGATAAAAAGCCATTAAATATCGAGCTAGCGAAAGGGGTAGATAAGGCGTCGAATGGCAGGGATATTGGGACAAAACCTGAATACGTTAGTGTCACTGAACGACGTTTTCATTAAGGCGAAATTTATGAGCGGAAAGAGCTTTTATGAGTGGATTATTCTTTTTAGGAAAGTGTACTTGCATGTATGAAAAACAAAGATAGCGGTCAGCAGTTTAATGAATAAAATAATACGGAGGGCCGCCTAGGGTCATGTGCCCGCTCTGTGGGGGGAAGGAGGGGGGTGTGAAGTGACGAATATTGATATTTGTAATATCGCTTGAAACGGGACGTGATAAAATTGCGATAAAAATTCCGCGTACCGTACATTTCCGAAAAGACATTGGGAATGAAATTAGAAGTAATCAAAGTAACTCAATTCATTGTTTTGAATGAGCGGTAGTTGCATCTTTGGAGTACCGAAACGAAACGAAGGTGTCATCGCTCGAAGGTCGCTTAATTAACAGGTGCCTAACCTTGCGTTCTCTTCGAGACATCTTGTCGTCGATTAGACATCTATTAGAAGTTACGTCATCGTCGGCATAAATCAGCAGAATAAATTTTATTGGCCGCTGCGCGACTGCAAGAAAGTGGGTGCCAAGTGAGGATATGCTGTTGCTATTACTTTGCTCTGTAAATCTTGTTGCAAATTCTACCTTGTGTTAGACCTTTCACACTGAGCCGAGACGAGCAGAGGCAGAGCAAAGCATAGTGCGCAACGAATGCCTTTAGTCTCTGTAGTTATCCCGCTTTAATTTTTATGACATTGGTGTTGTTTATTCTTCATAGACGACACTTTTTGTTGTTTTATCGGTCTCACAGAACTTTTCGATAACATCTAAACAACGAAGAAGACACCACTGTTGAGCTGCGTGCAAAAAGATGAGCACGGAAATCATTATTTCCGACTGAACTAGCACTAAAAAAAATATTGCGTGCTCCAATTTTTTTTGAACCTCTGAACTTTGAAACGGAGAGATATACGTCAGAAAACCACGAAATAAAACCGTTAGATCTTCAAGAAATCTATGAATTTGATTTAGCTTTTTTGTCGTATCTCGTTTCGTTCAAAAGTTCAGGAAGTTTGAAAAAATTGGAGCGCGCAATACATTTTTGACTGCTAGTACAAAAAATATAATCTAAAAATATAGCTACCCCAAAAGGTTTACAAATATTCTAAAATAATTTTCTTTTTCTTTTTTTAAGCTTTCCCCTCCAGTATCTTTTTCTTTTTTTATGCAGGAGGTTGGTCAAATTTCCACCAGGAGAAGTAAGTTTGTTCGTTCAATTACAATGCTATTTGTAACAAAGTACGAATAAACCTCGGTGGCTTTACTCGTGGCGTAGACGAATTTCCAGGACGTAAACTTAAAGTCTAGGAGGCTTGAGGAAAAAAATAAAATAAAAAAAATCGCAGGAGGACTTGTAGGGTCCTTGTCTGAGGTGCACATGAGTGCAGGACGGGCCCCGTGTAAACACGAGTGCAGGAGGGTAGTCTACCACTCAATGCGATTTTTGATAAGCATTTATTTTGGCATCTCGCTACTTACGGATACTTTTTTGATAATGTGTATTCGCACGCCAGCGGAGTACGCGCGACCGTTCCCTTTCAAAGATCTTCACTAACTGTGTGGTCGCTTTGGGGTATAGCAGCTAATGAAGATTCGGGTCCAGGGTTCGAATTTTGCTCGCGGCGTGAAAATTTGCCCTTCTCTGGCAGGCGAATAGCCGCAAGCAGCTTATTCGCTCACCACTGGCGTGCGAATAGAATCAATGTACTTTGTTTCTCTCTGCACTGATGGATCGTAAAGTTATTGTTGCAGAGGAGCTTCTAATGGAAAGAACACAAAAAATGCCCTTCGTAAATGATATCACCTTGATTTATGGAGCTCTTCAAGTCACGTATTTTAGCTTCGTTTAAACGGTTTGTTTATACGTTATGTATTATTCCAGTTTCCTTTGAGAGAAACGTTTCCAGAAATCCGTCATTTGCACACTTCCACGATATCCCTTTGTCTGAAATATCACTACGTCTCTAACACATACTGTACCTTGAGGAGGGAAAGGCCAAACCAAGTTGGCCATTAAGGCAAGGAAATCCTTACGGTGCGTAGGCCCACCCCGCCCACCATAAAGGCAATCACCCAAAACATAAGGCACGAAGAATTTTCGTAAAACGGAGAAAGAAAAAGATTGGCGATTTTCAAGTTGTAGCCGATGAAGTGCGGTCGAGAAGGGAATCGGAAGCCCGAGGGGGAGCAGCCATTGGCGGAACGAAATAGCCACATAACTCATAGATATGCAAAGTGCAGTAAAATAAAAATAAATTACTTGAGAGGAGACGGGCGGGCGGGCAAGAGGATGGAAAGGGTAGCTCACTCATTACTGTGTTTTTGGCTCTGTCTTACCAACGGCTCGCTCCTTGTCTCGCTTGAACCGTTTAAGGGCGATGGGGTCTCAAGGGGGAAAATTTGGATTGGCGGTGATATTTTATTGCAATAAAATTCCGGATAGGATAAAGCTGACTTGGTCCTTGAGCTCGACCCGTTGACGGAATCTTTCGCGTGGATTCAATGAGTGAACGCAGATTGGATAAGATTGAATTTATTGAGAAACTGACTGGAAACCCTCCTAAAGGTAATACAAAGTATTGTAAAAAGATGCAATTGATGCTACCGACACATGCATACCTTTTAATTACGTGATTTGTAATCCTTGATATTCAATTACGCAGTTTTCAAATTCAATATTTACGATTTAAACAGGTACAAGATAAACGAGCAGTAAAACATATTGAGCACTAAAGCCGACGCGTCTCTTGAAAGAGTTTTTTTTTTCAATTTTTTCAAAAAAAAGAAAAATTATACTTGAAGTATTGCAAAATCATTTGTGTAATTTATTTTTGTTTTTGAAATGAAGTAAAAAAACAACAGCAAAAAACAAGCAAAACAGGTTTTTATTTTAATACGTCGTTTTTTGAAATTGCCCGAAAAGCTCCTTCAAATATATATATATATAAAAACAAACTTTGGAGTGGTTAAATTTCGAGAACGAGATGTAGAGTAAAACGTAAGATACCGGTATTAGCTTGGAGGGGAAAATATATGTACAGTACTGTAAGTATTTCATATACATTTTATGTTACGAGGGGTAGCCTTTGCGATAGCAATGATAATATTGCGTTAAAATTTGGTCTAGTGCAGTGAACATCAATTTGCCGACCTTCGCTCCCCAAAGCAAAAAGCCATCTAGCGTCTAACCCAGTAGAAGCATAGCGACGTTCCATGAAGCAGTCCCAGGTAAATGCAAGCATTAATGTGCACAGAGCCACAACACCGTTTCCTTCGGGAGAATACAGAGGCAGCCGTAATCTGCGCGAGTCTTATTCGTCAGTTATTTGCAATAACCGCGAAGACGTCTTAACTTCCGCCCTATCACAAGTGCACTTCCTGTTGCACAGGAGAAACACTAAACTCTTGCAACATATCCGCGCGCCTCTAACGGGACGCCGTCTACGGCAAGCAAAATTCGTCTATTTTAATAATGTACTCCAAGGGAATTTCCGTACCTTTATACATGTACTCATAGACCTATGGGTAGTAAAGTGGGCCTTTAAGTGCTTATCTACACGTCCTTAAAGTGCCATTCGCGTCAAATCTCTCCTTCTTCCATCTAGGCCTTCTAAACAAAACGATCGTCGCTTTTACTAACCCCCAGGAACTCTTAAGACCAACGAATCTTCTTGAGCGTGTTTAACACCATTGTAAATAATTGAATAGTCTTAAGTGATTATGTAACTCGGCTTCGACGGTTACGAGGAGGTTGTTGGGTTGGTCTCACGTATTGAGAAAGTCAATTCAATTGATTCGGCTGGACGGTGAAACTATTCTTTTTAGGTGAACTCCACTCGCACGCATTTGACGGAGCACAAATTAATATGGGAAGACCGTAACTCACATCAAGAAGGCCTAATGTATTTTGAATTGATTGCGTGCGAATGAGTACCTTGTTCCCTTTAACGTATAATGAAAATCCAATTCATACATGTAATTTTCTTCTCTCTTTTTTCTTCAATTGTAAAAACATTTTTTTTCGGTAGGTAAATTGAACTCTAAAGAAGCACCCTCTTTTAAGTAACCTCTGCAAGTTCAGTGTGGCTGTGTTGATTTATGAAAACGGTCCTTCTCCCATCGCAATGTATCTCTCGGCCGCTTATGGGAACCACGCCTTTGAGATGTGGAAGCACCAGGATAGGTTGGTTAGCTTAAGTGAGGTTAGGCGAGGTTAGTTATGGTGAGGTTATGAATCTTCGCCTGGGACGTCCTGTATATCTTCCGGCACGATGTGCTCCTGCTCTAATAATATCGTCATTTTTTCGCATTTGCATTGCATCTCAATGAAAGCTCTGCAAGAATCCTCCAAAGAGCTTATGCGGAAGTTTTCGATAAGCTCGTTGTAGAAGTATTTCGTTTGACTTTTTACCGTTTGACCGACGCTTTGCACGAGGCACAGGACATCCAACCTTACATAGCTAATTGGGTGAATCGTCACCAATCCTCACGCAATTTACTAGCACGGTATAAAACCTAGTTTGGTGCCGTGTGCCTCGTTTCGCTATATTTTCGCTCGGCTTTCGCCCATTCCATGCCTCTCCTGATGAACGCCCAGTGCCACGTTGAGCGTGGTGATCTACATACTTCTACACACTGAATAACTGCCCAGTTTTTCGTTGGGATTCGCCGTCCAACTTCTCTTGCTACAATATATTATATGACGGCCTGTTAGATTTTAATGGATGGGAATTACAATAAACTACTTCTTTCAGTTCCCACCAATTAAAATGCCTCTTTTTTTTGGGGGGGGGGGGGGAAGGGGCCCCCGAAATTTGACAAACATTTGAGGGTTTACCCAAACCCCCAAAGAACAAAACCCCATTTTAAAGGTTACTTCATTTTAATTTAGTTCCCAGTTGGCCGACCCCG
>Ga0058701_10001169_pt1 | contig 18270 bp, 13 predicted proteins | sample AgamicOrMae_FD_97039 | JGI IMG/M metagenome (GOLD analysis project Ga0058701, IMG submission 97039) | Agave microbial communities from Guanajuato, Mexico - Or.Ma.e | ecosystem: Host-associated > Plants > Phyllosphere > Phylloplane/Leaf | place: Guanajuato, Mexico | collected 2012-06-04
ATTTAGTCGGGAGGGACACTTTTCACGCGAAAAATGTCTCACTTGGAATTTTAACAAATTTTAACGCTGTTTTGAACAAAAGGGGGTGGGTACCGCCCCCTAAGGGATGAAAATAGGGGTGCTTCGGGTCAAATCGCTCAGAATGGTCCAGAGAACAACTGTGCCAAGTGGCATCTTTCTAACACAAAATCCCGTTTTTTGCCGGTAATTTCATTGTGCCGCCTGTACTAAGAGGTTTCGCATCGTCAAGGTACACATCCTCTCCATCTCCCTTATCATCCGACGGGGAACATCACCTTGCAGAAGAAGTCGGAGAGACTCACGCTGAGGCTGTAAGGAGGGGCGGCAACGTTGCAATTTTCTTTTAGGCCAAAAACCTGGAGTGTGACGAAGTGTGTCATGACGCATTTTCCTCAGAGGGTCCAGCCATGGGTTATCTCTGGGCGAATTCGATGGACATATGATTTTTAAGAACGGACACCTTGGATAGACAGTCAGGCTCTCAATTGACGCTGGAGTCCAAAAACACCCGAACTTATAGCTTAAATTTCTCCTCGGCAAGGTTTGGACGGATTTTCATTGAACCATGTATATATGATGCCTGGATTGATTTTAGTCGACGATACAATTGCCTGTCGTCAAGGACGAAGGAGTTCAGTCTTGTTCGCCCTGCTACGAGCGTTCGGCTACCATAAAGAGAGATAGAAACTATCATCTCTCTGTTGTCAGAGGGCCCCGTCGTCAAGGGGACTAAATAGGATGATAGCCTCCCCCTCCTCTCTTGCTTGTTGATTCCAGCGGCCAATTATCAGCCATGTTGAATGTGTAGGGTGGCAGGCTTAAAGATGACCGTAGAGTGAGGTTAGGTTTCGGTGTAGGATTAGTTTATCGAGTTGGTAAGGGCGCAGTGGGCCCTGCTCCTGGCCTCGCAGGATGGGAACGCAGTGACGAAATGGCCCTTTACGGTTTCACTGAAGTCGATGGAGACAGTTGAGATGGCTGCTTCTTTTAGAGAATTAGATTAGCTGCGTGGGGTATTGGACGGTTGGTTACATTTTACTGGGTGCTGGTTGTTCCACTGTCAATTTGAGAAGTGGAGTTATTTTTACCACTTTGTGTTTCACAATTCGTCGGAAAGTGGGAGGCACAAGTCGCGTAACCTAACTTAAGCAAGGTTAGCTTAACGCATAACGCTCGCGTCAAGCCTCACGCTAGTTTCAGGGCGATATTAAATATCGCCCGAGGAGTGAGCGATATCAAGCGTAGAGCAGTTCAGCGCTGCGTTGCCGGAGCGACGCAAAGGGTATTTCCAAGGACGAGACAACATTTGAAGTCCATAAAGCACCAAACCAAAGTTATCCCTTACCTATGCTGTTGTTTGTCGCTGTTGATTCTCATTTAATGTAATGAAGGTTGGATTAGGACTAATCAAAGAAGTGGAAATTAAAACTTTTAGACTGAGAGTACGCTGTTGTTAGATAATATGTAGGACATTTAATAGAGAGACTCTTAAGAGAAGATACATTATTGTCCATAATGCCATTTTCATCAAAATCATACTTGAAAATTAGTAAAACTGCAATATTTTCCTGGTTTTCTGGGAAGTTTTTTCCAGCTTTCAGTGAAATTTCACTTGGCATCTAGTGTTTATCAATGTGATGAAATTCCTCTGAAACTTGCTTAGATTGTTTTCTGGACCCCAAATTCGTATAACGGGCCACGTCGTCTTTTCGTCGGCAGGAAACTAATCAAAATGACAGCGAATATCTGGAGCGCGGAGTTTTGGAACAGTCTGCCCTAGTACTGTTGACCTGCTTGTTTTTCCTCGGCGACAATGACTGTTTCAATTACACAATATTAAGCCTACTTACAACATTGAAAGCGTGCAGGCGTGCTGACTGTTGACTGTCTTGCTAAATGTCCGTTTGGATTCGGAAAGGAGGGCAGGAGAAGCGACAGAGAGAAAGGGGAGAGAAAGTTGGGGAAAGGGGATGGAGATAGACCGGGAGCCCTCTGGCGACCACCTACGCACCGCGGAGGTAACCTTGTACTAACTTTTTCCACTCTTTCCCAGGTGACGTTCTGATACTAGCAGTTTCGTTTCCTTACGAACGATCTTTTTTGTTCTCCCGAGTAAAGAAAAATACATCTTAATGTGTTTGCTGCGGTATCCTTTGTGTGTGGAAGTTCTCAATCTCCACACGAAAATTCGCATGAAACTTTTTTTTTCGTTGTATATGCTACCAGTAGTCATAAATCATTCATAAAACGTTCGTCTCAATTTCGGACTTATTATTGGGACTGCGATATTATTCTTGTCTCTATTACGCGTACGTAATTTTGACGTCAAGATGGTGTCACTTTCCCATCGATGTTCTCTTTATTTCTGTCGCAAGAATATAGAGTATATTAATCTAACGCAGACTTATGTCTCCGCATTGAGTCGCTTCCTTCTATAAAACAAAAGGTATTTGAAAACCAACATTTTGTAATTCAAGTATTTAAAAAAAGGACAAAAATGAAGTATCATGATTTTGCTTGTTTAACAGCTTGCATGAGAATCAAAAAACATTTTTTTTCTTCAAATTTAAGTAACCGAACAAAGCAACTTACACGCAGATGGTTCATATACAATATCAAATAAATTCTTACCTATATTTATATTACACTTAGCATCATAAAATTTATTGCATGGGCACTTCACCTCTAGGGGATGAAAATTTAGAAAACCCTACCCAATACTCAAGCACAAATTTCCTTCTTTTGACCACATTATCATAATTTTGCGGCATACAACCGCGGAAAGGAGGACAAGACGTCCTGTGTCTTATTCCCATACCGCTCCGCTCGCCCATCCCTAAGCCTGATGACACATCTCGGTCCAAGGCTACTTGTCCCGATCGTCGCTTTCCATAGATTCGCTCGGCTTGGTGAAGAAAGATAGAGCGCAGGTAGAAAATGGAACCGGTAATTTTTAAAGTATACCGTCCTTCTTTCTCCAAAAATTAATGGCGTAATTCGCGTCCCCCCGTTGAGAGACCGTAAAATAAACCCGCTTGTTCTACATCAGCTGTGTCTCGTTCAGGGCACCTTCCCCTGACTTCCTCCTGTCCTTCTCCGCATCCTATACCTCATCAATGCGCCCCTCTATTTTTCTCTCGGGCATGGGCCTTCACTCCGTCAAACGCTTTTGAGATGCACCATGGAGATGTAGGCCTATCGATTCCGCTGGGTAATGTGCAGAAACATCAAGATACAGACCCGCACACAAACCAGCAACGTACAGTACCCATCACTAACGATTTCGATTATAACTACGTACCTCGCGTCAGCAAACGCGCTTCAGCAATTTTTTGATTTGCAGTTAATAAAAATGTCGCGGACAGCCAATTCAATTTGTCCTCTACCACATGAAACGACCTGTTTAAATCTTAGTTAGGCAGTCAACGAGGAATTACCTCCTAGCTTTTAAGACTCTGCGTAAAACAAACTTCCTTTTTCGGGGCGGTATAGATAGGTGGCACACATCTAGAAATGAAAAAATAAAATAAAAAAAAGGAGGAGGGAAACTGAAAAGCTAGCCTCAGCGGACCGGGGGCTACGTCATGTTGACTTATAATCTCGGAGTCCTTTGAAGAAAACTTTCAGTCACAGGCGTTGGTCTTCCTTTGGGCGAAAAATATAAATAATTCCTACTGTGACAAACGCAATTTCTCAGATTTCGCTTATTGGATGTACAGTACAGTGAAAATCAAAAGTTGTGACCTACTTACGGTAGTAGTCCTTACTCGACCGTAATATTCTGGTTTTAGAACCCCTATGTAGCTCCCCATGCGGTGATCTGTAATGATGCGGGGAAGAGAATACTCGTGATATTGCTAGGGAATTTGTGGAGGAAGTATTGAAAATGGAAAATGTAGAGAAAGAAAAGAAGATTTTCGCAAGCTAAACCAGTAGTTTAAAGCGATGTTTGTGCACAGACATGACCCATGTGAAAAGGGGGACCATTCGTAATCCGACTTCCGGTAATCGGAACGATCCTTCAACCGGAAGCGCTTTCGCGTGCGACTACAGTAGGCCGCGTGCCGCCCCATTGGGAAATGCTTTGTTTGCTATGAATGAAAAAAAATCCATTGATTGATGAGCGATGACTGATTTTAATAGATTTCTTTTTTGGATTCTTTTGATTCAAATTTTACCGATTACGAACATATCATTGAGACTATGTCTTTATAATTATGTTAGCGCTTTTAGTTTTGAGGGCTGAAATTTCCACCCTGGTCCAACCTTTTATTACATGATGAGGATTAACGGCATGCAACAGCGTTCGTGGTATTAAATGAAGTCAAGTATTACCTCGCCTCAATAAAAATAATCAAAAATAATCTAAGGTCTTTGAACAAAATCTATCACCCAAGCTCTTCGTAAAAAATAGTGTCAAAGACATTCAAAGCTCTAATTGGTGCTTCAAATTTGGGCGCTTTTCAATTGCGCACTTTTCGATATGACTTCATAGCAAACGATTTCGTCACTTGTCATGCAGAGGAAGACTTACTTAAATGTTTACGGTAGCATATGCAGTGACAGTAATCGAGCAAATGTCAACAATTGAACACTCACTTAACAGCCGGTTTGAAATACATTTTTATAGGTAAGTGATGTGCCCAACTCCAAAAGACCACCTTTTCGACTTGTTCCAACTCAAACGTAACAATTTCCTTAAATCAATGCCGACACCTTGAATTATTTATGATCTTACGTTGTAATCTAATGCGACGAGAATCCGGCGAAAAATCCATTAGAATTTTGCGCGGAGGGAAAGTCGAGTGGTGTGAATTGATGTCACACTTTGTCACACATTGTGTGACGTATGCCGCTCCACAACAACGTCTCAGCGACTTCGTGTCGCACCATGAGGCTGAACAGATTACACGAGGCGGCAGGGGCTGGACTGGTGGGGTGAAATGTCTTGCAGTCTTTTGGAGTGAGTGGGTCGCAGCTATCTCCCTCGGTCGAACGCCGCGCCACTGGGCTACATCGCTCCTATTATTAGTTTTAAGGTGGTCCCGGGATTGAGACATGTTTCGGAATGCGTCCTGCGTTTTAGCAACGGTTTAGGGCTCTGTTTGACTCGTTCTGTAGGGAACGATATCTAAGCTCCCACACATTGAGTTTCAAAGCTTTAATTTACATCCTCTTGTGTTCTGCCATTTGTCGTCAAGCGGAACAAAGAAAGGCACAAAGCGCGGAATTTAACATAACTTAGGTTAACTTAAACGGCTTCCTTCATACTGCCACAGTGGCTCCAAGCTTAGCGACAGACGAGTGGAGCGTTAGTGAAGCAAGGCTTGAGGAATGTGACCTAACCTTACCTTTGCGGTTGTTTGTCGTCCTCACAATATCATGAGAGATCAAACTAGGCCGGAACAAAGAGGTATAAAATTCCAGCTTTGAAGTTTACACTGCGCTGTCACAGCCGCACGACTTTCGCAAGGCATTCTAGTTTATTTCTTTCTTCATTTTTTCGGGAAATATTGAAGTTGTACGCCACATTCTTTAATTCCATGAACACAAACCGTTTAGGATCTACTTCACTTGTAAGCTTTATATAGGCGATGTCATCGGTAGCTTATTAACGGCTTTAATCGTAGTTTAAAAAGCTTCGGCGGCTTTTGTATGTGGTCGACCAGTTGCTTCGCTTGATGATACTTTGATGGAGACTTGTGGTTCCCACGGCAAGCAGGCAACCCGCTTTGCAGCGCCGCCCGGCTGCTGCCTAACATTCGGGGCGGGAGGGGTCGGAACGTGTCCGGCTGGCGAGGCGAGGACTTTGGCCAGGGGGCCGCCGCCCCGCGCCGACGAGTCCATCCGCTGCAGACCTTTCAGGGCACGACACCCCGACTCGGCAAATACCGCCGGCTTTTACTTCGGATCAAATACTTCGATCTTGCCTTGGTTGATTAGCAGTGATAATCCGTCTTCTTCAAGGAAGGACTGAGAAATCAAGCTAGGAGAGAAAATATTTCGGAAGGGATTTCGTGTCTAGGGAGATGCGGTTTAATGTGTGAAAAAAAAAGGAAGATATTCTCGGCTTCTCTTCTCCAGAAGCCGTCATATCGTCGGAACTGAAGTCTTGGGTGTGGGATAGCACTCTAAGCGGGACTGAAAAAAGAACATGGTTTAATAAGCGCCCTGTTTAGGGTTTAGGTCTCTTCGACGGTGTGCCCTCATACCCACCCACATGCAACTTATTTTTGTAGCGGTTATCAGATATTTGTTCTTGCACAGTTTAATGACAGGCCGGGCTCTAGAGGTAAATAATGTTCATTTCGTTCTTACCGAATATTTTCAATTTTAAATGTTTGGCTTCTTGACGATGTCTACCCGTTTCTTCCTCTCACTTTTAACATAGAAATGGGGCTTCCCAAAGCAGTAGTTATTTCTTATCCAAAGAATAGCTCGCAATAATTTTTCAAGATGAAACAATTCAGTAGCCATATCTGTGGAATATAGCCACAGTAAGAACTAACAATCATTGATGCATTTGTAGAAATATTTGGTTTACCGAAAAACTTAACCCAAGGACTTGATTTAAACCCCGACTTCATCTTCAAACAGGCAAAGAACTACCCAACTATGGGTTTTTTTCCTTAGGTGTTTCCTTTAAGTGAATACCGTTAACAAGATCTTCCATATCTGTCTCCAGACATAAGCAAGATCCGGAGGACAGCGCCCTCACAAGTAATTGTGTTGACGAAGGACATAGTCAACGATCAAGTCAAGAATAATGTGGAAGCCATAAAAGATAGCTTTTTCCATCCTGATTATAGATCTACAGTAGGATTCAAGAGCAAACAAAATATTCACGTCGTGAAAAGTAGATTCAAGGTTCTTGGACTAAAGTGTTGGTCTGCGCAATCTCTTGAATCTTTACCTGGAGAAAGAAAGAAAAGAATCTCCGTATTTTTGCCGGCATCACTGATTACTCCTCCCGGCAGATAGCGTTGATCTCATGCCCAAGTCCCCCGAGTCCGCGGGATCATGCCGGCATATATACAACGCCTTGCAGGTGCCAAAATACTTGAAGCTCCCCCCGGGGACCCTCAGCGACCAACCCTCTCATGCAAACAGACTTCACCTGATTCTTTTTAAAAAGCGCGGGCGGACAGAGCTCAGCCATTTCCATTTCGGCAAGTTCAAGGATCCCTCCGAGCTACTTGCACCTGCTTCGGAATACTGGTTTGCTGCAAAATTGCGTGACGTTTATTTGCTTTAATTGGATGAGATGAACGGCGTGCCTCGTAAATGGAAACACATCACCATGACAGAGTCTTAGCTACAGCTTTAAAATTAACTTTTAAAACTCTTTGGTGTCCGAATGACCACTTTTATGTTTATGATTAGGATGGTGACGGTGTAAGGTCTAAACGAATCTTGATGTAAAGAAAAGGATTGCGTGTCCTCTGAATTGAGATTTGCCGTGAGCAATAATTATGAGTGTAATTTATGGCAAGCAGTTTGAAAGTTTCAATGGGAGTGGTAGATTGCATTCATGATGTTACTCTGGGCTTCGAATCGATGTGTAGGAATGGCGACGCAGAAATGATAGGGCTTAAGTCCTCAATGATAAGTTTAGTTAGGCTGTTCAGGGATTCCCTCAGTTTATCGAATATCGAGTGGGTAAGGATTCCGTAAAGGACTGAGTTGTGATGCCTTGAAAGGGAAATATCTCGAAGCAATATCCCTTGAAAAGAATTTGTCTCAAAATCACATTTATTTTGTATTTTTTTATGTGTTGACAGGAAAAGCAAGTTATGTCATTTTTAACTGTAATGCCATGATAGCGTTTTTTTGTTTTATTTATTTATTTATTTTTATTTTTGAGACTGAAATTTTTTAAAATAAAGTATACACTGCTCTCTGTAACATATATGAGTTGTATGTTTCCTGCGCTTATCTGTCCATGTGTTAAAATACAAAGTCTAATGGAATACTCCGGGTGTTTTGTTTCTGGAAATATGTTTTTTTGCTTCATGACAAATATATAGTTTGATTAAATATGTAACAAGTAAGCCAATGATTTCATACAAAGGAAGTTTCCCCCTTGAGATGCACCACGAAATGAATGCAACAAGACGCACAGAGGCAAGGGCCACTCGCTCGTGAAAATTCCTCGTTCTTTACCAAAGTAACCGAATGTTTCACTGGATAATTTTGATCTTATATCGACACTTGCTGGGGCCCTTTCCTTATCAAGGCAACATTAAATGTCTCCATACGTCATGGAAACAAGGTTGACGGGCCTAAAAAGTCGTTGCCGTGGTAATAGTTAAACTGTGGCGTTCTGTGTAAGTTGCCTATGGAGCCTATGGTTGCCTATATTACCACGTTGAGGGCTATACTCGTTCTACCTCTAAAATGGAAGGTCGGAAGGGAGAGGTAAAGAATGAGTAAAAAGCGATTCCAGACAAAGAATCCACGGCACGACATCCACGAGAAACCCTTCCGTAAATCAAATCCGAGATCCATCAAAAATATTCCGCGCAGTATTACCAGAGTTTAGTAGCAGTTTCGCTCCAGAAAATAGTCGAATACCGGACAGGACACGACTTGTTCGAGGGTTTGAAGCGGAAAGCTCTCGCGGTAGATGGGATCTGCGAGGGAAGAAATATACGTCGCACTAGAAGCCCGAGTCTCGGGACCGAGACGTCTCGGCAGGGGAACCTTCCTGGCGACTCGACCGCAATGCATTCCGCCCAAACGTCACCAGGATCGTTACTCAAATCTGTCTTTCTTTTCCGGGACTTTTGCCAACGATATCTGCAAGTGCGCTCCGGACGTGAGGGAGGATGCTCGTGAACTGATCAGTAGGTGCGAGCGCTGCACTCGAATTGATTTGCGTAGAGGAGGATGCAAAGGACCCGTTGCCAACTAATACATCAAAACAAACATACTAACTCGGGAGATTGGTGGTTATTGTTTTGTGGTTGTAACGAGCGCTCCTCGCCCATTTTTCTCACTTCTAATATCGTTTGCTAGCAATCGCATCATATTTATCGACTAGTGTAGGCCTCATTGTGGTACAAATGTTGTCAGAACAAAAGCAGACTAAAAGGAAGCTGTTATACTTACTTGTTAGGTTAGGAATTTACTTAGCTATTTTTTTTTTACATTGGGTCGCAGAGTTTATTTCAAACTGATGTACCAGTATATTTATGCGATACAGACGAACATTTGTTAACCCCATTCCCATTCACAGGTTATTATGTGCTATTCCATTTGTGTGCGTAATAAAAACTGTAGGTGATGCGGTGACCCCAATGAATCGTTTCTGAGTGGAAAAACGACGTCTAAGGAGACTCCGATTAGTGATTTTGTGACAGAAGTAATTTTAGCTCATTGCTCAATCTGTGACGAGGCAAACACAAATATCATAGGCAAACTGTCATAAGTTCGTGACAAGGGGCCACAGCATGAGATTTTGTCATGGTGGTCTCGCCTTTTGTTGCGTTTTTCCTCGTCTACAAAACAATCGGTAACAAGAATGCTCGTTAACTTAGAACAGAGCGATTGCCTAGAAAAAGTGACGGCTGAGTGCTAAGTCCATTTGCGCTCAGAACACGTAACTGCTCTGTAGAGGTCATTGCTACAAGTTGACTGCATATTTTTTCCTGGCGTTGCACAGCTCCTCTGTGAAGGTGAGGTCCAAAAATATGACGTGGTAAAAGTACAAAAAAGAACTACGGGCACGGGGTGGAAAGTAGGGTTTTAGAATTTTTAAAGTTAGATAATATTTTGATGTATGAGGAGAAAATGAGAAACAAGACTCGCGCCATTTTAAGAAGAAATGAATAACAATCACAAGATTTGAAAATGGAGGAGATCCGAAATCAGCGAGGGTATCTAACCCATCCATCGGCAGCAAATCGCGTATGTAACAAATATCTTTTAGAGCAAGTCAAGTTTTACTTATTGCGTGCTTGGCAAGCAAACACTAAGATACTCGAACTGAAAGCTTTTTCACTAATTAAAAAAAGTCCGGAATATGATTTGGCGTGATATGAATCGCAGCCAGAAGTCCCCCGGAGTTCGCGACCACGATTAGATAAGGAAACGCAAGAGTGAAAAAAGAGAGATGAGGGGCGTGCCTCCGGAACATTTCTAAGGGGCTTTTATTTCAGTACCTGCAAAGAAGAAGCTAAGTTGTGATTGTCGCGGCTCAATCTGCGAGGTGTTGCGAGCGTAGACCAAACTGCGATTTCAAGTGGAGAAAAGTTTGTTTTCCCGCGCGCGCCTTTTCGGGGTGAGACATCGCGCGCTTTCCCCCCACCTGCTTCCCCTCCCCTTCCGTCCCCTATACCTGCTTCCCCTACCACACCTCCCGCTCCCCCCTCCTTTCTCATTCCTATTAGAGGGAAGCGCCACGCCACAAAACTCTGCCAATAGACCGTGAAAGTGATGCCTTACCAGTGTTTGGATTTGTGCTGCCTTCCCTGTACGCGGAATTCTTTCTCCACTTTTGGCGCCAAGTATACCGCCCGCGACTTTTTCCAAAAGACGCATCCATCTCTGCAACTTTTCTGGCCTATATATAGTGACGAGCCCCAGTATAACAAAACGAAAATCCTGTAAAAGATTGTGTCCGCAAGTTGGGCCATCGTAAAGACTTTCCCCGCCCGATTTTTTCACATCTCGAAACACTGATAAATCAAAAAGTAGCTGGGAATCGGGGCGACATACAGTACGCATATACATCTCCGCCCACCGCCGCCACCTCCACCATGATATGATCGCTGCTCTGGCGAGGAGGAGAGAGAGGGAAAATGTCCCATCAATGCTATTGCGGGAAACATTTTCTCGCCCTTTTCATCACTCAGTCCTTTCAATTATCTGACAATATATTTTCACGTGCTCTTTAGAAAGCAGTCCTTGCGGTCATGTTTCAAAGCAAGGTGCGTTAAGTTTCCGTTCCTCCTGAGCGGAAAATAAAAATGTTTTCGGAGTGTGTTATATATCGTTGTTAGCGGTTTTCTGATTTTTGGGACCGTTTTTTTTCGACGAATGACGAAGTTGACGTTATGACCTTTCTCTACGTATCCCTCATCTCAAAACGCCTATAGGCATAAAAAAATCATGGAACTGCTTGCTATCACCTGTCATAAGCATAGACGTTTTAACTATCGTCTCTAGTCATTGTGTCACCAAGAAATCAATTGTCATAATAAAGAGACGGACAATGTGGGAACGCTTGCTGTGTACTCTCTACACCTCTTTACAGGCGAACCTAACTAGATGTCGGCATCTTTTCAAGTTCTGAAAATATTCACCAGCCAATTTGGTATTTTTCGAGAGGATCCCGATTGGAGGGATGGAAAGTGGGAAACATGTGTCCAATCTTCTCCACCTTTTCAATCACTCATCTGCATTCCCGTTTTTAATTTCCCTAAAAATCAATAGCTTTTTTCAAACGAGAAAAAGGAATTCCTCTATGTTTGCTTATACATTCTTTGCTAAACTAGAGGACGCAGTTCTCATTTACATTAACGGTGAGGCTTGGTGGATTGCCTGAAAAGGTCGGCAGCTGTGACTCAACACGTATGATAATTCTGAACAATCTTCACACCTGTGCTTTACTTCTTGAGCTCCCCGGAAGCTCAAGTGATGCAAATGGTAATAGTTTCGCCACTGAAAAGTGTTGAACTTTCAAAGGCTCTGTGGATTTTATATCAAATATCTGATTTTGTCAGCTACCAGAAACAGGCATATAATAACGTAAATCTTGAAATTGTTTTATGATTATTCTTTTTTGTTTTAACTTTTACTAAAGATGGTAGCGTCTTGGAACTATGAATCTCTCCTGGAGGCCCTTTATAGTCACATTTCTGCTCGATATACACTATTCCAGCAAGGATACTTTTGTTGAATATTTAGTTGTGAAGCGTGGTCCAATGAATGATTTCGGTCAAATGCAGTGGAAAGGTGTGCGTTGGTTAACACACTTGCTGTAAGCACCTTTTGAAAGGACGTTCCTTGACCGGGAAGTTGTCCGACGTAGAGCGAAATTTTCTATAATGTCAGTCAGGGTTAAATTAGATTAGGTTCAGTTATGTCGAGCAAATGCCATGTCGAACAACTTTTCTCTTCTGGCAGAGACGCCCCCGAACGTACTGTACTAGCTGAAAGAAGTAAGGAATCAGGCAAAAGTAAAATGAAGATGGAACAAGTCGATAGAAGCGCCGGATTTTTCGTTCTCTTTTTCCTGTACATATATATTATTCTTCACGCCGCCCATTTTTTCACACTTTGACAAATATGTCGACACCCGCCTTGCCAAATCCGACTCACTTTTTATATTATTTCTTCCTCTGGAATCAATTTCATTGAGCAGATATCAATTTGTCACTGCGAACAACTCGTTCAAGTAATTGAGGGCTTCCGTTAGTCACATTTTGTTCGCGACAAGCCACCACCTGAAAACGTCTTCCTTATCCTCGGTGTTCTTCATTCATAAGAGTGCAACCCGAGTATATTTTGGCATCTTCTTTCATAGCTGATTGAAATTCATTAATATGAGTTTTCTACTTCGATGATAAATTGTAGATATCAAAGTAGATAAGAGAAATTCTTATCTAACGAAGCAAGCCTTTTTAAGCAAATGGTTTTCAGAGATGTAGTGGTGAACCGAATGTTCGGAATAGGAACGATCACATCGTTCCAAGTTTCTTTTCGCTACTGCTCCTTGAATTACGCGTTGTTAACTTTTGTTACTGATTAGTTTGTTTCTAAGCATCAATGGACTACGTGATTTGTCCTATTATATGCATTTTTCATACCGTTGAAAAGATGAGGCTGCGTTGCTTTGTCCAGATAGCTAAAACTCAAAATGTCCGTCTTGCCTGCCACTTCACACATTCCTCCAAGTTACAGAGGAATAGTTGTCGGGTAGCCACTGAGGGTTTCCAAGCCCACAAAAGCTATCCCATTTTGTAGTGAGCGTTCTTAAAAAATGAGTCTCTCCACACTGGACAGATTCATATCGAAGACGCCGGAAGTTTGGCTTGAAGTAAATTCAATAAGTCTTGTCTCGTGTTGGCGGTCTTGCGCCGGGCGACGACCGCACGCTCAAAAAACCTAAAAATAAAGGGCAAGGAAGAATGGAGATTCCGAGCACCTGACGGTCGCTCTTTATCAACAACTCATGAACAAACAATAAAGTATTTTTCATACTTTTTCCTGTCACGGAACTGGGCGCTCCGTCCTGCTGAGCTGCGGGGACTTTTGTGCGGGGCTCTCAAACTTCGCTCTCCTAAAGTCACTCCGAAAGTGGTACGGACTTAGCAGGTGTTTAATAGAAACGGTCTTTATGCCTCTTTGGCAGGGGATAGGCCGACTGAAGAAAATACGATTCCTTATTCTTGCAACATATAAACTGCTAACAATAACAATGCTTTCATAAAATTACCGGTAATAGAATCAGGAGGGTTCAAAACATGTGATTGGATCCTGGTTACGGTACACTTCGTTTTCAACACCACGCATCTGTCGAGACGATAATTAATTTAGGTAGGATATCAAAGGACACACTTGTTTTATGGCCCGCCTTGCTATCGAACAAACAGAAGCGACCGCGCCATTGAAATAAAGTTCCCTGTTGCACCAAAAAGATTAAAATGCAGGGACGTCTTAATCAATCGGAATTAGTATTTTGCCGCTAATGACTTCTTCCTTTTCTTTTCGGAGGTTTCCGGTTCTTGGGGAGGAGCTGGAAGAAGAATACCAAAGGGTTAATTGACACGTAGCAGAGTGATATCTTGTTTGGCCCAACTTCGACTGGGTATTGATTCCTTCACAGTCCTCCGAAAATGTGAGAGAATAAGTTTTTATTTTTTTAGTGCTCCACGTGCCTTGAGCGAGGCACAAGGCAGGTAACTTACCTAACGGTCACTCGCAATCAGCCCGATATCGACAATCTTATAAGATATGAGCTTTAGCGTGGAAATCAAGCCCCAAGTAGTTATGGTTGCAGAGTCATAGGTTTGGGAAGAGGCGATATTTATTTGCACAAGGACAAAAGTGAAGGGAAAAGCTGGAAGAAGAGGAGCCCGACGATACTGTGGATCCATCCGTCGCTATGTGTGATTTCTATAAAACGTTTACAGCACCAATAACCTCCTGGAAACTAGGAATCCGTCCCAGGCTATCATTTATTTTTATTACTTATCGAGTTATGAAGAACGACCGACAGAGCAAGACTACCAACTTTATAATGTCGCGAGGGGTGGATCTGGGCCGACTTCCAGCCTCCCTTTTATGTGAGGAATCTTTCAAAATATATTATTCAATCAGAACGGCTGAAGAGAGTTGGCGAAGCGTTCAGTGGAAATCAGTGACCCCTCTGCCGACACAGTTGCCTTGTCTTATGGCCAGTTTTTCGATGTTCAAGGATCAAGCTCTTATTGTAGCACAGTGTGAAAAGAGATTTTAGTTCTTATGAGAGTCGCTGCTGAAGTGGTGCCACAGGGGGAACAAGTTACATTGTAAATTTTAAAGCTGGAACTTCGTACATCTTGTTCCACCCTCGACCCACGTATAATCTTTCATTACAATATATGATGTCTTATGGCAAGTAACCGCGTCGGTTAGGCTGATCTGATCTGGTTTAGGAAAGGTTTGGTCGTATGCTTTTGTCTTGTGTCTCACTTCACCCGCGGTAGCAAAGAAAGTGCCTCTGTTAGTGTTTTCTAGAAAGGTATCAACCTTGAATAAGTTATTTTTAAGGCTCAGAAACTTGCATTCAAAACAGCATTAAAGCAAATATGTAGAGACTTGTCTTTGGGAGAGAGCTCAAAACAGGCTGCGCGCATTGGAGAGATCAATCAAACAATACTTTTCAACTGACCTGCGACTTCTTACCAAAGGTAACTTACTCTCCTTGTCCGCGGCTCAACAACGGAGTTTCCCTTATCGAAATAGATTTGTTCGTCGGAAAGAATAAATCGTTCGCCTTTCTATTTTTCTTTCGATAGGTCATCCACGGCACGAGCAACTTCTCCGCCGAACTTTCCTCTTTTCATCCACACCCCTTTTTCCCCTGTTCGCTTCCGTCAAGCCGAGCCTCACTCCTCGTTTTATATTCCACAAGAAAACTTTTCCAGTCAAAGGTATCAATTTTTGTTGAGGTTTTGCTCGCTCGTATGTACCCGATTATTCCGATGCCTGCAATCACATTGTTCACTGTTGAGGTGAACTCGGCCGTACCATTTTTTTTTATCAGACCGTTGTGGATGGTTGCTCCAGAATAAGGGTGGTTAGTTTAGGAAAATACGAGAGTGTGCAGATGTGTTTCAATCACCACTGACATACCGGTAGTAAAAACATTTTCGTTTTCTTCAATCGTCTCCTTCCGTAACACTCGATAAATCTTTCGAGGGGTAAACATAGGAAAGGGGAAAGTAATAAAAAAAAATTGAACCACTGAAATAATGCAATTAAAAAAATTAAAAAATTGAAAAGAAAGAAAAAAAACGCCTTTTATTTGTACTCACCTTTTTGACGCCTAGTGAGTTTAATGTAGTATAATGAAAGCTTTAACCAGGGTAAGTCACAAATTGCTGAAAATTCGACCATCAAAATTTAAAATAAGGCTCATTCTTTGTGTTCAGTTTTGCCTTGAATGAATTTATTCACTCGAAGATACTAAGTGCTCACCTAGCTTTTCGACTCTCAGCAATAAGCAGATCAACTCTAACCACTATTTATCTTCGCCGCCAATGACATCAGAATAATTTAATCCTAAAAGCGGAATAGAAAGTTGTCAGCGTTGAAAAACTCTTTTCAAAGTCATCATCTACTAAACGACTAATTAAGTAAGCCATTATTTTCTGAATGGTCCTTTATGTACTCAACTCTAGTGCCGTCGCAGTTGCGTGCATGCATACCTACTAAATACGGAATGGCTTGATCTCTAACTCATTACCAGAGAATAACTAAAAACATCGCAATCCCTACGGGCACAAAAGAATGACTGAATGGGTACTCAGACCTCAAATAAGAAAAAAAGCTACAAAAGAGGGAAAAACAAAGAAGAGAGATGAAGCGAAACTTCCTTAAGCACAAATAGAAAAAAAGGCAAAAAAGTTTGGTTCTGTGTGCCTCAGCTTGCTCTAGCAGCAAAAAAATTAAAATAGACTAGTGTTCAAGGCCCATGTGTGGTGCTAATTACACTTTCATCACTTGCTTCGGAAAATGTCTAAATAAGAATATTCTCGAAGTTTCAGTTTCCATGTGACGGTAATTTGGACTTTTTGAGTTGATAAGTACTGCTCGAAATTAAGTATTATGCGACAACAGAGAAATAGCACAACTGATTGGTTTCACAGATCGAATTTTCGGCCTCTGTAGTTCAAACTCTAATGACGGAATCAAGACCGAGTTCGGAAAAATGCTTTTTCAGGTGCCCCCTGCCTCGAACATCGCTTGGCGACAAAATGTGCAACACAAGTAGGAAATGCATCTGTTGAAATAGTGTGACCAAACAAAATCAATGCACTCGCTGTTTCAAATGGCTTGTAAACTGGCCTAATTAGGAGTCAGCTGTGTTTAATAGTGAACCCGGAGATTTGCGGCTCTAAAAACAACGCGGCGTAGATTACTAGGTTATCGGGAAAATCGCCTCTAAAAATGGCCGGGTTTACGCTACGCTGCGGTCAGGAATATGGTCACCGAAAACCGCTGCCATTGTTTCCGTTGGCGGCGAAAACTATGTATGTAGGCCTGCACTCTTTCATCACATTATTTCTCTTCTTGGGTGGTGCTCAGCTCGGTGTAGGCCAACGACTTTCGGATACAGCTTTTAAAAACTTCATCTTAATTGGAAATTAAAAAAAAATAATTACTTGTATCTGATCGTTTATGTAAACATGGATAAGGAACTAACTGAGTCTATTGTTTGTATGAAACCCCGTATGTTTAGGCCAAGTGACATCTGTAAGCTATTTGCAGTTCATCTCGCCATTCTCCGAATTACTTTCTTGTTGGATTGAAGGACCCGTTCCGAGATGCGTGGACGCCCCTTCGTAGTTACTTTTATTTTGATGTTTTTTGTTATTTTTTATCATTTTTTTAAAGGTAGTTTTTAAGATTTATCTCTTGGTAACCTAAGTTCTTAGATCCCGTTTCATAAGTTCAAACTACTGTATGTGTCAAAAACTTTGAAGTTCCGTGTCCAAAACCGGTGCAGGACGATTTTTTTAAATGTTTTCTTTGAAGATATTCAAGCACTATCACATTAGCTTCAATTCCTTTCTTTCTTAATTTCGTCTTTATGGAGGATACGTAAGATCATATGTTAACATCGGAGTGGTACTTGGAGGTTGCACGCGATCTCACGCTTAAGTGAGGTAATCTGCACTTTGCACTCAACGGAAGACTACTTTAAAGTAAGAGTAAAAGGCTGTTGCGAGGCCCTTTAAAAGGGGCACTTCTTTGTATCACAATGTCACTAAACTAGCCAAAACCTAATTCTAGTTCACTGCGCGGGAAATCTTTACTTAACCTCTAAAAGATAAAATAAAGAATGAAGGCGTTCTCTTGCACGCAAGTGCTCCTCTAAACCCAACCTAAACGAGTCTATTCTTAAGCTAACTTTAAGCTGTCCTCAACTTCATCTTATTCTGATCACAATCTAAACATAACTTTACCTACTCTGCCAACCTTAGCAAAACTTTTCCCAGCCGTAACCGAACGTAGTGATTTTTTTTACCAATTTCCGATCGAACTCAGATTAATTGAATGAAACACGGGTTTCATTGAAGTAAGTTTCCAAGTAATTCATCGCCAGTCCCTCATCATTAATGAAAACTTGTCATTTCGACCTTATTTTTTTATAGAAGCAACTTCCAGGTCAGCATCTCGTTCCATATGGAAGAGGTCATTCATTTGTATTTCGTCCTTGACAATTAGCTAGTCTCTACCCCGCGTCTTTCAGCTCTCAGCTGTTTTTCGTCGCGCTGCACCTGCCTTAAACTGCCGCAGCTGCAGCTGCCGCGCCTGGCGCCCCGCCGTTTCTTGCCGCTGTAGATGGCTCTTCTTGTCCATACGGCGCCGTTGTGGCGTCCTGCAAATCTTTTTTTGCGGCCGAGAAGTAAATCGCGAGGGTTGGAAGGACCGCAACCTCTTCGCCCCTCCCTTTGTGTTGCTATTTACCGTGACCCCAGCCCTCTCCCCTCCCCCTCCCCTCCCCCTCCCCTCCCATTTTTCATGCATCTGTCA
>Ga0058701_10001170_pt1 | contig 18264 bp, 10 predicted proteins | sample AgamicOrMae_FD_97039 | JGI IMG/M metagenome (GOLD analysis project Ga0058701, IMG submission 97039) | Agave microbial communities from Guanajuato, Mexico - Or.Ma.e | ecosystem: Host-associated > Plants > Phyllosphere > Phylloplane/Leaf | place: Guanajuato, Mexico | collected 2012-06-04
GGATAGGCGTATGTTCAGCCATATCATTTACAAGGTCTCGGCGAGAGCTTTCCATTGATGGGGCTGAACATAGATCTATGTTGAAAAATTACCAAAATATGTGCTACCCCCGTTTTAGTTTCATACCCAAAACAGGTATAGCATTCCCCAAAACAGGGGTTTTGTTTTTACTGTTCCTTTTTTTTTAGTGTGGCACCCTGAAGACTATCGATCTAAAGAAATACTGTTACTTGCTGAAGTTGTAGTGCAGTAATTTAGCGGTCAATAATATTGTCGTAAAATTTGTAGGAATCTTGGAACAACAATCGTCGGCAAACTTTTGAGACTGTATCTGAAGGAGCGAGTGGAGCATTAGCGCGGTTTGTGGTTTTGACGTTTTTCTCCTTTCTTGTTCTTTCTTTCATTGTTTTTGTTTATTTAGAAAGGAACGGAGTCGGTTATCTTCCCTGCACTGCAGATGCCTACTTTGGTTGGCAGCCTCGATTAAAATCCTTCTTTTTGTCCAGCTCTAAAGGTAGCGAGCGCATGCTTAGAAGGTTAGCAATTTGCAGAGAAGCAGAAAAATTCAAACTTCATACTCCGGAGAAAACGGCACTCTCTACGGAAATGTTTGCGGAGGAAATTTTTGCAGAGACGAAGAATATTCTTTAAAAAGTCGCGTACTCTAGTTGGTTTGATATCTTTTATAAAGTCGCTTACTCCATTTGGTCTGATTTCCAGCCATTCTTATCGTAGCCTATGAGCTTTTTATCGAAGAAGTTAGAGGGGAAAACAGTGTATGATGTATTAATATAGTCAGTCACTTTGCACTGACGCCCGCTTGGACAGGTAAGTCACTAAAGCGACATAATTGCTCACCACTTTTGTCACTATCACATCATTAAAAAATCGATTTCCCATCGCTGTCATGAAGCAAATACTTATGAAGTTCGAAAGAGTACTGAGAATGAGAACAGAGTGATTCCCTTTAAGTTAAATTTATGAAATACTTCAAATTTTCGAAAAACCGCAAGAATAACAGTTCTTGTCCAATGGTGTAGTCAGAATAAAAACTGAACACTCTGTTCGAGTGGAATCGCAAGTTGGGGCAAACGTGCATAGGGTGTTGGGTGGGTTTGGGGAACTGGCAGAAAATCCGGTTAATCAAGATCTTTAGCATATAATTTACATGAAATGCAGGATATAAACACTCTTCGACATTAAGCAATGAACAATAATTGCTAATACCTACTGTGTATTTTTTTTTTCAATCAGAAACAAACGAAACGAATCAGTGACTGGAGGAAATATATCATTTGAAAAAAAAATGACTAGGTCTTTTTGTGAATCTTTGATACGAAAAAGTATGGTTTAAAATACAGACAGAATGCTTTTCCAGCCTAACGTAAGTCCATCGGATAAGGAAGTTTTTGTTAGCGTGTTAGATGATGGGGGCAAGAATGCTCGATTTAGGTGACCATTAACGGAGCAGATGAGTTTGGTTCATTACCGTCAACAGGCCGTTTTCAGCTCCCTTAATTTGAGCAACAGTAATATTGACTCAGCTTCACTTTGTAGGGACGCATGTTATGATCTCCAGTGACTCCTGTTTCTCACGTGACGTCACTGTCAGTCTTTTGCCGTGCCAAACGAGTATATTTGACCGCATAAGGAAGCAAGTTGTTTACCTTTCTGGAAAGAGAACATAAATGAAAGTACATTAAGAATGCGACCATAGACGACCTAATACTTCCATGTTCATTTTCATACCTCCAGCCGGTTTGGAGATACAGAAATATCTAAAAAAAAACAAAAAACACCCCTAATTTTGGAGAAACATTGCCCCAACTGTGCTGTCCAGGGGAGACTCATGGTTCTCGGCTAGCAAGACAAATATTTCAAACGTACTTTGACCCAAGTCAAGACGTTTTGGAGACCCCTGACAAAATTTTTTAAAAAACAATTTTTTAAAAATATCTCAAAAACTGTTAGAGATATCAAAAAATGTATAAGGTCAAATTTGTAGAACTTTAAATTTTACATCGACCAGATCGTCTCTGTTTTGCGATATCTTTGATAGTTTTCAAGATATAAGGGTTAAAAGAATTCCAAAAATCACCCCCCTCCCCAAATTAAGGGTGAATTTTGGTAAGATTGTACTGGTTAGGGAAGATTCTCGACTCCAGGCTAATAACAACATACAACGAATTTTTTCATTCACATCGGTCAACTTGTTGGTAAGATATTCACTGACCAATTTTTTCGCACAGACAGACAAGCAGAGACACGTCAAGCTAAAAACCAGTTTTCTTGGCGTTTCGGTGTTCATAGAGTCAGGAAATATGCTTTTGTTAGCTCAACTTCGATTTTTTTGACGGTCCAATATTTCCATTCGTTTCACGAGCATGGAAGTAAAAAAATCTTAAATGTACAAATATTGTTGTCTTAGGCATTACAGTCATGGATTAAGATTATGTTCTTCTTGCATCTGCTATACTATCGCCATTTAAAGCCTACTTAGGGAGTCGCAGAAAAACTTTAAGAAGTATTTACAATAAAGGGCGAGTTTGGTCGGTCCTTTGTGAACAACCCTGTGCCCCTTGTCTGTCCGCGAACTTTATGATGCTCTAAAAGTGGCTGAAGCCATGCGGCGTCGACCGGGGCTAGCGCCGTCTAGGGGCAGCGGCAGCGAGGGGCATCCTCTAACGGCTCTTCCATCAACTCGCTGTCGCCGGTCGCCTGCTCACTCGTCTGCTTGCTCGTAAACTCTTTTTACGGCGTGCTTGACGTTCGTGGTGAGAGGTGGATCAGGAAGTTGCACCCGTTAACAGCATGACATGAATAATCAACCGAAAAAAAATCGCCCAACTAAAGACAAGAGTGTCTGCCTTAGAGGTCACTTTACGATGCAAGGCAGAGCTGAGCGCTTTTTGGCGGAACTTTTGCGGAAGAACGCGTTTTCACTGATGAATCTTTTACAGATTTGCAGAATCATTATACGAAGCGCCGGGATGTTGGCAATTTTAGAAAATGACAAAGGGAAGGTTGCTGGACGAGATGAAACCAAACAAATAAATAATTACCGGTGGGAAAACAGCATTCGGCGCTAGACGCTTTACTTTTATTTACTTTATTTTCTTCCCGTAAGAATTCGTAATTCGCACCAACCAGTTTTCTGGAATTGAGCTAACTCCATAACATCATTTTTCACTGCCACCAGGTTTTTCTCTCATGAAGTGCGTCTGTCGTTGGGAGACAATTATTTATTTCCCGAAAATGTTATTCCATGTCCACAAGATGATTTCTCTTATGCATGTCATACGGTATGATCTCGCCTGTCCTAAAAATGTCTGTCTTCCTAAGATCTACATGCACTAAGAAAGTAATATTTCATCCCATTACGATATAAGTTGGTCTATCCTGAGAGAAGGAATTTCCCCCAAAGTGATTTCCTTTTTAGCAAGACGATCAATGCTCTAAAAATAATTCTTTAATTGGATGTTTACGTCACGATTTATGCCAGAAAGAAGTGATTCTATTCCAAGAAACTTTTAGCTAAAATTTTCTACCAAAATCACATTATCTCGTGATTCTACGAAATTCATCGCTCTATCTAAAAATTGTGCCTTTATTGCCGGTCCTTTCGATTGTCACACGTTGCCTTATGCCGCTAGGTCACCTCAAGTAAAGTCAGGACACGTCTTGTGCTTAGTGTTTACTTAGCGACGGAAGGTGGAACGCAGGAGGTGGAGAACTCAGCCTACAAAATTCAGTGCGATCTGCGAAAGATGGTGTCAACATCCTCGTACAAACACGTGTCACTCGTAGGGTCTACAAGATGGAGTTATTTCTATTAGATGGGCTGATCTGGAGAGTCTCATAGGGAGAGAGGCGTCAACTGCCACGTCATCCGTGCATCCCACTAATCAGCGTTGCTGGTTCCCAGCATCCCTTGTATCAGCGCACACTGCGGGAAAAAGTTGTCGCCTTTCTCCCTATAAGGCCTCTCTAGACTGATTCCCACGAATAATTTGATTCCAGCGTTGATTTCATACGTCCGGCAACAACCTCTCTGTGGTCATCACGTTTGCATGCTATCTTTGATGACTAGTTTTATCCTCTCGTCATCTTTATCCCTCGCAACCAACTCATTTCCCTTTACACAAACATATCCCCTCCCCCACTTAAATGTTTTAATATACGCCCCATGTACGCCCCACCGCTCTGCACCAGATTTCTTTCACTATACGATTTCTAATTTCCTCGCCACAGTCGTGGGTCCAGTTTCCAGTGGTCAAAGCCGATCACTCCATGCATCAAGTGGGCAGGGCACAGGCAGCCGTCAGCCCATTCAATAGCGACATCTGCACGACAAACATTCGCACTACCCCTGACGAGTCGATTTGCATGAAGAATTGCGAGGGTCTCCTCAGTGTAAAAACCCAGTGTGTAGTTACGCGGTAGCACCAACAACCCAACCCTCATTTTATCTTGCCTCTTACTTAAACATTTCTAGCTGCTCGCATCCTGCTAACGGCTCACGGATATCCCAACTAACTAATACCACAAATATTTGAGCTAGTCGAAAACAAGACACACCAGGTGACCTAGAATTGACGAGCAGACCCTCGGGCGGCCAACACTTGTAACCCAGTTGCACGTTCAACAACAGTCCCAACTGAAGGTCAGAACCAACTTATCAATCCAAACTGGAAAAGCAATTAACACCTTCTAGCTATTGAAACCAAACGCGTAAATTCTCACAAACAGCTTAAAATCGTCAAGATTTTTAAGACTACAAACTGAAAATTTTACTGTCAACGAGGGCCTGGTTAATCCTGACACTGAAAAGAAGTGCTGGCTACCCGTCGGGCAAATTCATTACGAACTTACTAGTATAAACAAGTGACCCGTTGGGCGAGAAAATAATGGCAATGCAAATTTTGGTGGCAGCTTTGGTAAATTAGTTGCCGGATTTGTTTGCTCGTTATTGAATGCAAAATAACGACTCGCTGTGTGCGTTCATGTTTCCTTCTCTGAACTTCTTTTCTTTTCCTTCCGCTGTCTAGATACGTATAGGGGAGGCTGGTTCCGAGTAAAGAAAAAATACAATCTCATTGTTACCAAACTGTCGACCGCCTCTGCTTGCACATTGTTGGCGATGCCATTAGAAGCGTTACTCTCCTCTCAATGAGCAAAAGTTACCCGTTGTGCTAATATATAGGATTCCTAATAGGTCGGGAACTTTTGTTGTCGATTGTACAGGGTCAGTTCATTAGTACGACAACATTATTGCTGAGAGTATTGCTCGGTTAAAAGAAGTAGAGTTGCGCAAAATCTACCCACAAAACATTCACAGGAGAAAATTTAGAGTGAAATGGGAATCTGGCCATTTTCACTCTTTTAGGATTTAACAGGCGCTTTTAGGAGTTTAAAATGTCACTCCTCAGAAAGAGAGGATGAGCCTGTACTCTAAAGCAGGAGTGAAGAGTGTAAAGATTCGATATCTTTCATCAAAAGCCGTCTGGTTCAGATGAACACGACCAGCTGGTTACGCCTGTTCAAAAAACGAACAATTCTCTACCGCTAGTTTTCTGTCATTCTAATGTGAGTCCCATGGTGTTTCCCTATCGAAAAAAAAGAAGAAAAAATATTTACAAGTGGAAAGGCAACCTACTGTATTTAGTCCTTTCATGTTGCTAACAAGACAGCCGATGAAAATGGCGAGCATGTCAAATACTTGGATCATTTTGAACTTATGTATGAAAGCGTGTTATTAACTGGTCGTTTTTTGAAGCAGCAGAACCGAGTGGTCGGTTTTTGAACTGACAGAAATAGCGGAACGGTTTACGCTTCAAGGCATCGCATCATTCACTTTCAATTGTCAAAGAGCACGACCTCTAATTTATGTACTGGAATTCCTAGAATGAGAATATTTTTGTTCAATAAAAGTATCGTCTGTGATAGGCCTCTTTCAAAACTTCAGAGTAATTGTCCTTGAGTCTTTCCTACCTATAAGAAAATAAGCGGAAAAAAGCGCGTGCATGAAAACTTCATCTACGACATTGTTGGAGTAGCGAATGAGTTCGTTGATTTTCCTTATTGGATAAAATTCAGTGGAAAATATTTTTCACGCTGCTAATTTGACAGTCTCGAGTACAATTTAAGAAGTTTCTTAGCTGAGCGCATTTTTCCTTTTCGTTTAGTTTTGCAATTCATACTCATTTTTGCGGCGTCTCTGACACGTCACGCATTATAAGCTACTTCCGAAGTCCTGCTTATCAAAAACCAAAGGAAGGAACGTCAAAAATTAAACGGCGAAAGTTCTTCAAAGTTTCAGACAGCATGAACGTAACAAGATCAACTTACAAAAAAGGTCGGATTTAAGTTTTTTTCTACGTGCGATTACACAGAAAAGTACCGTATCTGGACAGAATATTAAAATCCTTTCTGCCCAACATAATCCAAGACTCCATATTTTTCGTGCACAAGGCACAGTATTTGGCTGGACGAGGAAATAAAGCCCCGACATAAGTGTTACACCCATAAAAAATAATGCGCACCACTAGCACGTGTATAAAAATCAAGAAAGGTGATTAGGAACGAGTAGATGACAAAAGATCGAATTCTGGAGGAATTGGAAGAGAAAAAGAGATAGAACGTAGAACCACTTCGTTAGGAAGGGAGCATGATAACAGGAGAAGATCAAGGAGCAACAAAGAGAGGTAACGATGAAGAATCTGCTGGGGCAATTTCAGCGACATTGGTCGAACGGTTATGGAAAACGGTCAAAGTAAATCCAATAAAGTCGCAGCCGTAGCGTTGTGTTCAACCTGATCCAGAGGTCCTATTGGCAAAAATCAGCGGGCAATCAGGACGAATCAGCGACCAACGGGCCGATAATCAAGCCTTCCCCAGAAACAATCCAATCATGAGCGACCTTCTTCTAATCAACACTACACCCAGCCCAACCCAGGCGACCCATCGCACCGCTCTGCCCCACTGACTTGGCCAGCTGGTTTCTATCGTCGTTGCGTAGCTTCGGGACTCTTCGAGTCCCCGCGAAGGTCCCCGGAGGTTCTCGAAGTCGATGGAAGCGTCGTGCACCGTCGCAATCTTTGTCGGCCACGTAAAGGAATATCCTACGATTGCTGCGAGCTATAAACGCTGCCACCGAGGGATACCCTTTTCTCCGAAACTGTTGTCCCTACTCTAAGAATAGAGGCCTATCTTTGCTCAGCAGTGTGAAACACTAACTTGATCTGAAATGTTGATTTTCCACCTCTTACGTTCCCCCTTGCGTCGCAAAGTCAAGTGGAGAAACAGCTGAGCTGGGCGGGCACACGGAACTAACCTATGTATGTAACCTGCATCGTTAATTCTCATGAGGAATCCTCGTAAAGAAGTGACCCTAGTTGGATGACATAGGTGAAAACATGACCTTTAAATCTGATAGAGATGACCCTACAATCACGCCCACCGTGGAAATGTTCATAAAAGGGAAGAACATTCTCAGCATTTTCCTACCGTCACACTGTATCTTCTATGCATTGCCAAACCTCTGTGCAAGAATTCACTTTCTCCGGGCGTTTTCCAGTGTAATCAGGACGGGTTGAATGTGGAGCAAGCCTTCTAACCATCTGGCCATTGCATCTTACTGGCACTTTTTACCAATATGCACCATTAATTGCTACTCGCAGCGCAACCAAATATCTACATTTAAGACAGCTGATAACACTACTGTTTTGAAATGTTCACAAACTCAGAAAAGAAGCTGTTTCAAGGGACAGCCGACTTTTTGTCCTGCGGTAAATCGCAAGAAGGTAAAAAGGATATGAAACTGGGATGTATCGAAAGACACGAAATGTCTACATTTAAGACGGCAGTCGCAATTTCGAAGGCTGGATTTTCCATTCTACAGTATATCTGTGGTTCGTCCTGTCATTACATTATGAGGTTTAACGATACACATGTTAGGTTAGGTTCTATCTTAGGCCTCACTCCACTTGAAACTGTTTTACTACGTTTCGCTGCGCTTCCATTAAGCTCGCGGCTCTCCACTAAGCCAGATGACGCTTTTTCTCCCCCAGCGGCATTACGAAAAGAACACAGTGCTAGGATTGGCAACCCTTATCCAAGATAGGTGAGGGCAGTAGCTTGTTTGGTTTGGAGACACAAGGTGGAACTCGAGGGGTTGACTGGGCAATTCAAGCTTTCCATTACATAGGACACTGACTTCATACTGCCTAGAGTGTAATATTGGCGGGGCCGTAAAAAGCAGGTTGCGTCCTCGCCGCCTCCCTCATTCCAATCAATCGCGAGAAAGAGACGGAAAGAGACGGAGCGCAAGTGTTTGTATGAAACAAAGAAAAGCGAGTATCTGAGAGCGCTCCTCGGCCACCCGGAGGATTGTTCATTATTTGAGGGCATTCAAGTGAAATTTCCTCGTAAATGACGCGCTCCATGGCCAAAGTGGCGCCGCGCCGCTGCAACAATCACTTGTTCATTTTTCGCCGACAAAACGACCGAGTGACCGCGAGTTACTTGCCTCGCCCCATTAAAACACGCCGACTCCCTTTCGACATGCACAATGTTTCTCAGCGTAAAACCATTAACAGGCCGTCTTGAAAGAGTGGCACATTTATCGTGGCGCGAAAGTGCTGCCTTTCTCCCCCCCCCCCGAATGAGAATTTACCTTCCGCGTGTCGGCCTTGCCTCACAGGTAGCCTGCCGTATCTCCTATTTGAGAGCGGCAAAAGTAAACACTTTTTCGGCGGGTGGGGCCAAAGTAGGAGACGCTGTCACACGCTACTTTCGCCTGCTGGGCCTCACACACAAATTTAATTTGCTTTCATATTTGCTGGGTGTTCGTCTGATGAGCACCTTCGAAATGACTACACCGTTGACTTGGAGGGAAAGTGCTTCTTCCTCTAAGGACCACGTGTACATTTTACAACCGTTTTAACTTACATTTCTAAGTGAAAATCGTGAGCTAATTTGGGGAATATGTCTTGTAAATCAAAAACTGCCTTTCTGATCTAAAAAACTTCAAGAGCGATTTCAGTGAAAAAATTGGCGAATTCCCCCTTTTTTTCTGTGTTATGAAAACTAACAGAAAAATATTATCTTCATATTTTTTAATAATAGAAAAGGTTAGAAAGTAACCAAAAAGTAAATTCATCACTCAAATATGTGCAGGTAAACGCAAAGTGTTAGTCGATAAGAGATAAATCTGTTGCGCATCTGATGCCTCTACTTTCTTGTTTCATATAAACCTAAAATAAAGCCTAAGCTATAATTATAAGCAAATTAATTCATCCATTCGATGCTATTTTTCTTTCTTTCTTTTTTTGTTCACTTTCATCAAAGGACGAAAAGAGAGGTTTTTCATATGCTAAAATTGCAAACATTCAAAATAAACTTCGTGTGGATGTGTATCGTCAATAAAACGACAAAGTATCATAATATTTATCCTTGAATATCAGTTATGGATGTAGTTTCTGCGGCATTCACGCTTACTTCTATTGAAGTACAACGAAACTGATGTATCGATCAAGCGGGAATTAAGTTTACTTGAAGGGGCCTCTTCAGTGTGTTTAGGGACCGATTTAATGCAGTTGTAAGCTAGAGCTGCGCTATGGACGTACTAGTAGTATTAAATAGAATGAATACACGTAAGGGAAGACTAAGTAGCGCTCTTATAGTCGTCCTTGGTACAAACGGCACGCACTCATGGGTAAGAATGGGCTACCCATTCTCTCCACGTGCCAGTTAAATACTAGTTTCCTCCTTTCGTGGGCACTTGAGCGTGCTGAGTACTCAGTGCCCAAAGACCGGTTAACCCTTGGCACCCGATATTTTTATCGGGTGATATTCATAGACACTACATTACAGTGAACTGATTAAAAATCGGTTTCAGATTGCACAATCACTGTTTACGGACTTGAGAGGCAGCACATATTTCGGCTCGTTTTGAACAATGTCAAGCCGCAATACAGAAGAGTACAACGAGATTTTCATTGATACTAGCAGCTGTTGATCACGCTAAATCCCTCCGGAACTTTTTAAGAGTAAATTACGATTTCAGGGATGACTGAATAACTCGGAGATTTGGTACGAATAAAAAAAGCAACAAAAACCAATAAACACAATAAATAAATAAGAAATTACGATAAAGAAGAACCCTCTTGCTTATGGATTGACATGAAAACCATCCCAGGCTAGAAAAGCATTGGCGAGAGATAATTTTGTTGTGAGACTTCAAAGAGGATATTTTTGAGCTCATTTTTTGAAAAGGTCTCGTCAAGACTCTTCGATTAATTAAGGTAGTTGATAACTGTTTCTAAAAATCAAGAAACAGGATAAAAATAATAATAATAAAACTAAAATATATACTTAAATATTTTTTGAACCCTTCCATGGAAGTTTTGAATAATTGTTAGATTAATTGAAAGTTCCGATAAATGGGTAAAAATCATTCACACGGAAAAATTCACAAAATTTGTTCAACAGTACTGATTTTAAATTTTGTTAGGAGCCTATCGGCCGGTCACTCCAGGTTAGAGTGCTTTTTAACCTATGATGCCTTTATATGGAAAAAGGTTACGGTACTATTTTTACCAGTGTTGGTAATATTGTTGAAGCGATCTATGGCATTCTCTCTGAGAAAGCTATGCCGTGACAGGGCCTCATCAACGCTGAGTGAGACTATTTTAAGGTTCATTGTGTTGTCATTTTGATTCCCGAGGCACAGTTGGTCCGGCTTAGTCCGACCCTTAGGAGCTCGAGGACACTCTGGAGTCTTTTGGACAGACAACCGAAAATCGGCCGATTCCAACAAAACCTTGGATTTGGTCCACCACAAATTCATAGAAACACATTACTCACGAAATAAAATAGATTCTATTCTGATGAAGAAAATTGTCTAACAGGTAAGTAATGATGAAATAATTGATTAAAGTAATGCAATGATTGAAGTTCTACAAAAATGATGATAAATATAGGACAAAGTAATTTGAAGCATGTGTCTACATTAAAATCAAATTTAAAAAAAATCTCCAACAACTGACTTTAACCTTCTGCAGGCAAGTAACTACATGAGCTTTCAAAAAATAATTTTAATAAATGTGAGGGGTGCCCTTTTTTGTGATTTTTGAAGACTTTTCAGTGATCCATGCAACATTTCAGGATATGAATCCGAAAAGTTGCTCAACACTAAAATAAATAAATAAATAAATAAATAAATAAATAAAAAATAGATAAAGAAAAAACGAAACAACATAAAATTCTATTTCCCACTGTAGGAGAACTTATTTGATTAAGGAAGAGGTATAAAAGCACGCGAGTAAAACGAACTACGTTAATAATACGTGAACTCAAAATACTTGCGATAGTACTCAGTCAACCAAAAGATATTTCGTTCGCTACACAAGTCAGATCGATTACTGTGGAGCAGCTGTGGAGTTGCAAAGAAAAAATTGAATTATCGCAACCAAACATAGCCGCGACGAAAAAATTAGATGACGCATCTGAACATTAGTTAACGCAACAAATCATCAAGTTGACACAACCAACCATTTCGTTGACACAACCAAACCTTTAGTTGACTGAAACAACCGAAAATATTGACATAACCAAATTTTTCAACGGCAATTTAGCTGGCAAAAGCCAACCATTTCTCTCTGAGAGCGATGTGGTACCTTTGAGGCAGTACTCCTTCCGCAGGAAGAGATGCGGAGGCAGGAATACCCGGGATGCGCGGTAAATAGTGGGCTGTCAGCCTAAGAGAAAAAGTGCCCTTTAACCGCTTTCGTGGTGCGTCATGCTACCCAACTTCATAAGATGCTCACTTCCGGTTAGCTTCCTCGAAGTAAATCAAACATTGAAAAAAAAAACTGACTTTACTCAACCGTTTACAGTAACATTGCTATTTTTTTCTAAACATTTACATCTTATTACGGCATGAACAGAAATTTGAACACCTACTACATAGTGACACAAAATATAATTGTTTAGCTCCTCTTTTTTATCTTCTTTACCTCCGCGTTTTGATGGGTCCCGTCAAGGATCGCGATGCGCGCCGTTCCTGACATCGTTAAGGATCGCCTCGTGGCAGCAACAGCGTCATGTCTAAGGCGATCGCAGCTACCTATTTATTGAAACAGTGCTTCTATATGTTCGGATTCAGCTGATTTTCAGCGATGAAATCTTATCTAGAATAAAACCTAATCTGATAAAAATACTGCAATATCGACATTCAATAATTCACTGTTAAAACGAAATCTTTGAATAATTCGGTAAATGGGATTTTTATTCACTTCCCGGTTATGACATTTCAAAATACTTTTCTTGTGAATTTTCCAAAAAGTTACGTACTATTTTCAAAGCCGAATTTGAAAATTGAGTTACATTTTGAAAATTAACAAGAAAAGTATTTTGAAATTTCATGACGGGGAAGTGAATAAAAATTCCAATCACCGGATTTGAAAATTCAAAGATTTCGTTTTAACAGTGATTGCTCCTTGTGCCTCGCTACGCTGACGTGAGCTTACTGTTAGCGAAGGAAGAGCGACAAAACTACGATAGAACTATAGTATTTTTTGAAATCTATCCCAAAAAAAAGGAAAAGGTGAAGATAACTATTCAAAGAAATCTATTCATAAAGACTGAAAATTGTTTTCTTGAACTCATTTTCAAGAAACACTCAAAGAAGTTGCATTTCCAATCATGTGAATTATTCTAAAAGAGCGGGTAAAAGTTGTTATAAAAGTATAAAATTATTCTCTAATTATTAGTTGGGGAAACGGGAAAGTTCACGTAGAAGATAGACTTTGTCCAGCAAAAATTGAAACGCAAAAAGTTTCAACGTCGTAGTTGCTGCTAGAAATCTCGTCGCGCTGATTCAGGCTTTTTTATCTGCTAATCTTCTCAACAGCTGGCTGAAGCTTCTTAAACGTGCTGTTATAAACTACTTAAACTGTGTCTTCCCAATTCAACAACTTTTAAACATGAATGGCTTAATATTTATTCGCAATTCATCTACAAGAGAAGCGCCATGTGGATGAATTTTCAACGCTGAGAAAATTCTGAGCGGGTGGGTAAGAGTTGTTACCGCGGAATCACTGTGATTTTTTGAAACACAATTTTAGCATATGAAAAACCTCTCTTTACGTCCTTTGAACAAAAAAATAAAATAAAAATAAAATAAAAAATAGCATCGAATAGATGAATTAATTCGCTTATAATTAGTTTAGGCTTTATTTTAGGTTTATATGAAACAACAAACTAGAGGTATCAGATTTGGTGACTGTTAAGTTCAGTTAAGTAAATTGCGTGCGTTGTACCACATTATTCTACGTCGCTGCGCTTGGCTTAATGATACATGAAATGAAACACAAAAAGAGGGAAATTTATTTATTTTTAAACTGACGGTGAACGAAAACGATGGCTGAGCCAGCACTACTGTGTTTACCCGTGCAAAGAAATAATAAGTCCGCACTGATATTTTGAAATTGGACCTCTTTTCGCGCGGGACACGGGGAGGCGTCCTCTGTGGCGGGGGGAGGCAAAACATGCCTTTCTCTCGAATCATTTATTTACGTTTTGTCTAAAACGCGTTCTCTGGCAGACGTTACTTTGTCGTTAGCGGATGTAATGGAATTGGAGCGGCCATTTTGGTGACACGAAATGGCCGCTGCGGTCTTCGGCTTCGCATATTGGAAAACGCTAAAAGTCGCGCTCAATGTTGCGATCGCTGATCGTGTTTTTTTTTTGTTTTTTTTTTCGGCTTTGGTAAAAATTCTTGGTTGAGTTACGATCACGCTCATCAGCACAGTCGTCTTTTGCGCTAAATACCCCGAATTCCTAGCAGTCATGTCGGGCCTTCCGAAAGTGGCTTATTGCGTGAAGCAGCATCGTCAATGAAAGGATCTCAGCTTTGAACTGCACTATTTTTATTAAGCTTTCCCGCCCCCAAAAGCACGTTTTCCGAACATAAATATGGATTTTTATACATGAAAGGAAACCTTCCAAAAGTAGCTAGATCAAGATGATAAAGCTAAATGTGATATAAAAAAATAGCTGATGTCTCCTATTAAAAATATTTTTACAACTAAAAATAGGATTTAAAAAATTAAATATTTAACGATTTAGGAAAAATAGATTAATGAAAATAATAATTACGCAAAGTAAGTTTGCTAGTGTATCATCATCAAATAATAATTTATACTAAACAAAAAATAATTTATGCGGCACTATCCAAAGACGCAATGCCTTCTCCAGAAAAATAGGTATCAGCTTATTTTTTTTGAGTACTAAGGAGTCACGACGGGAGTTACATCTGCTGGATAATGTCCAATCTAGTCTAAAGGTGACTAAACTGTTTTAGACTCGAAGGAGAAACACAGAGAGGATTATTTGCACTGACCGAGTTCAAGAAGGTTAACCTGATTTTACACGGAGGACGCCTGCGCTAGTTGACACAGGCAGCACGCACTACACAGTTAAAGCGGTGTTGCCTAACCAACCGCCGCCAGACGGCGAGACGAGGCGCCAGCAACGGCCGCCTGGCCTTCACAAAACGGGAGGCGTTCCTTAACTGTGAAAGCTTAAAGTTTCTTGTGTGATTTCGCAACAATGCCACATTCTGCGTAATCGCTTAATATGACAATTGCCGTTTCCACGACAGGAATAACAGAAGATGTCAGTTTCTCCTTTGTTTCAGCACTCTGTTTGTTGACATATTATAATGCCATCTTCCGTAAGTGCTTATTTAATAGATCATTTAAAAATTTCTTTACACGGTACTGTTCGATAAATTTGTCACGTTCAATTTCATACCCTTGTGTTTCACCCATTGCCGTCACCTCTTCGCAATCACACGAAGCACAAGGCACTGCCTCACCAAATTTATCTTGATCTAGTTCAATCTAGTCTCTCGGCAGTTGCTGCGGTTCATGGGCAAGTGACATCAGACTTTTATGACAACCAGTGAATTCAGAGTCAAGGTAGATGTATTCCCGAGCGAAGCGCGGCATCAGAAACGTTATCTAATCTAACTAAAGTGGTGGTATAACGTTAGTCCTTACAATGTGATAATACACGCTCGAAGTGAATCACAGAGAGGGGAAATCGACCCTTGAAAACAAGCATTGTATTTGTTAGATTGTTTTTGTCGAATTCACTCTGATAAAGTTAAGTGATTTTGGAAAATATCGCAACACTGGAGTATTTCAAAAGGAGACGCGTTGATGAACAACAAATGCTTCATTATTGTTTTAAAGAAGGTAAAATGAATGAAGAGGAGATCCGAAACTGCCTGGAGTTTTTCTGCTCTCGCGGCAAGGAAAGAAGTTAATATTTCAAGGCAAGATTGACGTTGATTATTAAGTAACTTCGTCAGTCAAGATTAATTCAAGCACTTTCTACCGTTAGGCCTGGCCCAACCCATTAAAACAACTAAAGGATTTGAGGTTAGGTAGTCTTACTTCTTGTGGAAATATGGGAGAAAACACCTGAGGAGGGCAACTGCTGCACACACGAACTAACGATCGCATTTTTCGCCTCGTGCCCTACCTTAATTCAACCTCTCATTAACTAATTATTAATGACGAACAACCACGTAAGCAAGCTCGTACTACATTAGTTTGGGCCACATTTTTGGTTACTTAGCCTTTGCCTTTCTTCCCTATTTTTAAACTGGGTGACGGTACGCTCGTTAAGCTAGAGCAGGTTTGGTACCCTGTGATTCCTTGGTTGCAGATTCACCACAGAGCAGTACTCATATGATAAGCTAGATTAACCTAAGTTAAGTTTCCTTCTGTCAATCAACACGGAAAAAATTGTTTTGTTACGGCAACAAAATAAGGGACAAATATTTTTTTTGCTGCAGCAGCCAAAAATTTTACTGCAGCAACCAAACGTTTAGTTGGTAGAACTAAACATTTTGTTGTAACTAAATATTTTTGTTATCCCTATTTTAACAAATGATTTTGTTGGTATAACAAAACCTCTTATACCGTGAATAAGTTCAGCTCAGAAAGGTGGAACAGAAAGGTAGAAAAGTCAGCCTTATTTCCAGTATAGAGTCAAACCGTTTCGTACCGATTCCCCATTCCCTTCGTTGAACGCCTGAAGAGGTCTGTGTTGACGTTCGCTGCGCTCGCTCCGCTTCAGCATTCCCCTGTTTTTAGGCAACCCGTTTGAAATCGACGACAGGGGACTCGTGGCGCGCGACCCGCTCAGGCAAACGACGCGACCGCCGAACAATATTTGCTACCGAATCTTTTCTGCCCCCTCGGCACTCCGTGAGGCGCTCCGTGAGGCGCTCCGCCATCTTTGAGTCAATTTCAGAAATTCGCCCGCAGGCCCGCCTCAGAAGACACCTGCGCCTGACGATTGCCAATACTTGCTACTTCCATGTTTATGTGATTTAGACAGCGCAAGGAGTATTTACATCGATTATCTCGCAAGCCGTACGATATATTGAAGATAAGTCTGGGAAGGAATGTTGAGGATAATTTTAAGTTTACTCTATCTTGTTTTGAATTTTATGAACATAATACACTAACTTTTTAAGGTTGCAATTCGAACCTTTTGGTTCAACCTTCCGTGGTCGATCGATAGGAACAACAGCAGAGCGAGGCAAGAGGCAACCAACCTAACTTAACCTATCATAACCAAGCCCCTTGCCGTTTACCAGGATAAGTTTAGTCACTTGTGTCTCGCTTCGGTATCGCTCCGCTCGGCTGTCCCTAAGCCTGAGGCCGCTTACTTTTCGGCGGCCGATTTAGGGCCGCCGAGAAGTAAGCGGCATCAGGCTTGGCCACCGTTTAATTAGGTAACCCTAGGTTAATTTAGGGCAGGTCACGTAGCTCGTGCCTCGCTCCGCTATCGCTCCGCTCGGCTCAACATCGTAGAGGTGAACCGAAAGGTTGAAAATGCAACCTAAAAAATTTAGAGTGAATGACCCCATAAGAGGCCGAAAGAAGAAATGGTAACTAAACTCACCAAATAATGAAATGATTTAATGAAATTCATTCTGAGGCGATGACTGATTATTAAGTTAACAATTTCCCAACGTGGTTCGGAAAATGACATTCACCAACATTGACTGAGATTCCCACTCCCACAAGTCACGTTTGATGTGAACTCGAATGGTGAAATTTATCTCTTTTGTGCTTGGTTTTACGTCCCCAAGATGAGAAGCGATTGGCGAACAAACCTCGATTGACTCAATTTAGCAATCGCTGGTAAAACTAGAAATAATGATTGAAAAAAGTAATTTTCTAAAAGAATTCTTCGAAAAAGACACATTGCAAAAAAAATGCGCAAAGAAATGGCTCTCTGTCAGATATTTTTTTCTATTTTTTTATGGATGAGTGATGAGTGCTGTAGATCATCCGAAGTGCAAATCCCAAGGCGCTAACCGCTCATAAAATTGTTAGCACCGCAACTGAGCCTACAAGATACGCAACTTTTCGTATTTCGCGCTCAGTCGGGTGCGATGGTGCAGGAGGGGAAGGACCAGGTTGGGGGAAAGGGGTAGAGGAAGAGATGAAAAAAGTGGAGGGGAGGGGAGAGGTTGTGGAGAGGGTGGGGGTAAGGCGAAAGGAGAGGGGACAGGAAGGGTAAGGGATAAGAGGTGGAAGTTGAAAAGGAATGGAGAGGTGAAGGAGAGCAGAGAGGAAGGGAGAAGGGAGGAGGTGAAGGATATTGTTAGGACTTATGGTCAATATAACCTAAAGTACCCACCATTGAAAAAAAAGCCAAAATTTGAGGCATTTATGCGGGATTCTCCCATTTTAAAAGTAATGCACTTTAGGGGAGAGGGGAGACAGGAGCTTGACGTAGAGAATTAGGCCCTTGCATGTCCTAAACTATTTGAGTGTCCCAAATAGTGCTCCGTGTAATGTAGAAAAACACGCAGCAAACTCTTTAAAGTAAGCGCCTTTCAAAATAAAAAGGGAGAATATCGAAACTGATCAAAATACCTGACATTAAGGAGCAGCCTTCTAGTGACGACGTACTGTACTAATCGTCGCTACCACTGATTTCTGATTTCAAAGGCCAATATCCATTTTTGAAGGCGGAATGAAATGTTGAACAAGCTTATCAGTTTCCTTCAGAATAAAAATAACAGCTCAAGATGCAAACTTCAACGGGCAATACGGACTCAACGAATTCTATTTTTCTTACTTTTAAATAAGGGGTCATCCATAAAGTACGTCACGCAAATTTTTGGCCATTTTTTACCCCCCCTCCCCCCTATGTCACGGGACCGTACCA
>Ga0058701_10001171_pt1 | contig 18259 bp, 5 predicted proteins | sample AgamicOrMae_FD_97039 | JGI IMG/M metagenome (GOLD analysis project Ga0058701, IMG submission 97039) | Agave microbial communities from Guanajuato, Mexico - Or.Ma.e | ecosystem: Host-associated > Plants > Phyllosphere > Phylloplane/Leaf | place: Guanajuato, Mexico | collected 2012-06-04
GGCGGCGGACTATAAATTGAGTGCGACTGCATCTCTAGTGTGTAGTGCGTTAGAGGTGAAGCGTGCCGTAATAAAACTCGTGATACATGTCCTTATATATATATATCAACCAGTCGTAACCTGAAGAACTTGTTAGGAACTTGGAACAGTCGCCCTCAATCGGGCAGTCACCCGTCCCCCTTAAACACCCTCGCTCCTTACACTAGCTTGGCATCATGTACAGGTATGCTAACGCTCGTTCTGGTGATCACAGAGATGTGGAATTGCTCTCAAGATTTGGACAAGCACACAGACTGGCCATCGCACTGGTGGACACTGGTCTGAGAAGCGAATTGGCTCCTCCAATGACCACTCGGCATGAGGTGTCTAGGTGCCATTGAAGCTGTATTTAGCGATTATCTCTCTATTTATCATGCTGTATCAAGTATTAGCGACAATATGCGACTCGTGTGTGAATCTCTTGTTGCTAGCTACACTAGAACTGGTGAAAGCTTTGATGTGATACTTGCGCGAGTTAGCTCACTTGGCCGCGGGTGTGGAAAGAGTGCACCTCGTGTGGCGGAGCAACCTTTTGTCATATAGACATGCAACTTTGGCCACATATACACTGTAGCAAGACTGGTTGATTGCAGTATTAGTTGAATCTCTGGCTTATCTGGATAGTGCACCAGATTGGTTGGAGTGAAAAATAAGGAGTCCACTTGAGGACCAAGCGAGTGGAATGAGAACATTTGTCGCATTGCACACAGTATACGCACAGTATTGTGCATGATAGGCCAAAAGTTGCTGCCTCTGGCGTCACTGGTTTATCATCCAGGGGCCCCTTTAGCTAATTATGTGTATCAATTTTGAAAGTGTGCTTCTAGCTGTGCGAGATAAAAATGTTTGCGCACACTAGTTGTTCAACTAGTGGACTATAGTGAGATGATTGTATTTTTTTCCATTAGGCACGCATTCGCGCACCAGGGGCCCCAAAGCGTTTGAACATTTTGCTCTCTTGTGGATGCATTATTGATCCAAGAGGCAAAAATGGGCATGCAATCAGTAGTACTACTATATTGTCATAAGTGTGCGAAGTTTCATTGAGCTCGCATGACTGGTTAGCCTGCAGCGCGAGCTGACGATGGTTGAGCAAATTGTAAACAAGGGTTCCAGAATCATAATAGCCCTATTCCATGTGAGATCAATTTGGGATACAATTACTCATGCTAGGCCACTGAATTTTCTACACAAGCTACAGCAATATATACATAAGCTGCTGGCAGCACACACAGCCTGATTATGGCTCTGCTTGCTCCACCACAGGCTCCACTAGCTATTGAGGCCCCGCAGTCTGGGGCCCACAAGGGTCAAGATTGTAGCCTTTGCAAGACGGCGCTCTTTAGCTTGCATATTGGTGGCTCAGTTGTCACAATTTGCACTCTCTACCACATGTCAATTGTCCATTCTGGTACAATTTAGAAAAATGACAAATATCTCTCCAGTTTCACAATGGAACATGTTAGCAGGCTAATCTTTCGCATGCGACAATCCAAATGCCTATAAAGCGCATGACAAATCGCAAAAGCACGCTACCACCTCTACTTTCTCCATAATAGACCTCCACTTTCGAACTTTGAGCCCCACTCGGCGCCGCTTATAACGCATTATGATCAAGCAGACTGCATACTTGTATAGTGTGTGTATTTTGCAGCACGCTGATATGATCATTTTTTGCCTAGCTCAATTGGTTGCGAAGATATTGATGCTTGATTATTAAGGTGTCAAAATCGTCTCAGAATTTGGAAAGAAATCGTTCTGCGGATTCGATGGCAGAATCGCGCACGATAGCAACAGTGCGCTAGCGCGTAAGAGCGGGCCCGTCCACGATATGTAGGCATCAATTTGTGGCTCTTCTTGGGGTTTTAGCCTCATAACAAGGTGCTAATCCTGCTCCTGTCATGCACTTGATACAGACTAGAGGGTCGAATGGATACTACCATGAGGCGTCCAGCCGCAAAGTGGGGCACTGTAAGATTCTCCGATTGGTGCAACAAGCGTCCAATGCAGGAGCCTGCTCGCTAGCCCACTGGTCCAAGCAAAGGTGCAGCACTTCAAAGCACCCTGCAGACGTTATCCAAGATGACGTCTGATACGCATTGCGGGCTCATCTGGCCGCAACAAGCAGCCGGCTAGCTGCATAGTGTGGCACTGTAAGAGGCTCAAATTCTCGCAAGGAGCGTCGATTGGACGACCCTGGTTGCAGGGTCTAAGCAAAAGTCCTAGACTCCCAGGAACTGCCCCGCCTATGTTCAGATCTTGCAACCTAGCCAGCTCAAGGAGTTGTTTGACTGGTATGGCTGAGGGTCTCCGTAGGAGGCTCGCGTAAGAACATCAGAATGGTGAGAGGATGGAGGAATGCACGACTCTGGTGCTGACCTCTGTCACTGGACTGTAGATGTGACAACTCTAACTATCACCTAAATATGTCTGTATCTGGTGACGTCAAAGGTATCATTTGAATGATTGAGTCAGGGGTCTCAACAGATCTCATGCAAGTGCACCATGTTCATGCCACTTGAGACAAATGCATTACCCTACCAGACTACTGGTTCGTGTGCATCTTCCATCAGTAGGTCCATCGGTTCATATGTTTAGAGCGGCTGAGGGTGTAGTTGTAGAGAGTAGCTTTGTGCAGGCCGTCAGAAGTGCCGACTCTCTGGTCTACCTCACTACATTCTAAAAACGAATGCAATGAGGTAGACCAGATCTAAGAGCCCTAAAGGTCTGACTAAATCTGACGCACCTGATACCATCTCTAGAGTCCCAAAATTGCTGGCACGAAGTTGCAAAGATGCAGCAGGATCGCTGGTGTGATGTAATTTTGCCGGATGCGAAGTGACGTCCTAAACTAGGAAGGTGTGCTATTTATATCTTGTGGAAAACATTGTTTGCTGCATCTTTCGGAGATCGAAATCGACGCAACGAAGTCTCTGTCAGCCCCCAGCGAACTCTCGAAGGATTAGATGCAAATTGAAATCATCAGGTGGCGATCACACTATTTTGACTGGTTCAAGTCCACACAAAAGCAGCAAAGATGTTGCTAGGAAGGGTTTTGATTGTCGGCTTGGTTATCGTTGGCCTGCAATATGGGCAGGCAGCATTGTTTGAACGCTTCAGGGGACACTCAACTGAAGGTTCGTTCGAGAGAGCAAGCAGACTACTGGTTCGTGTAACTGACGAAGACAATGTAGAGAAAAATATTTTTGCGGCCCAAAGCATCCTCAGAGGATCGAAGAACATCAGCACTCAGGTTCGGACTCTCCTGGAGGCACTCATTGCTCTCAGAGACATCGGAGAAAAAGGTCCTCAATGCAACGTGGATACCTTCAATGAAGTGTCTGGGATCGTCGGGAAGATCAAGCGGCTATCAGATAGCGATGAGCAGGCCAACAAGATTGACGAGCTCCGACCAGCTGGACGCTTTGAAAGGCTAATGACCAACTTGTATGGAGATTTCGTAAGGAACTGCATTAGGACGATTTCGAATCTGGTGAAAGTCGATCCGTCGCAGCGGGATTTGTACTATGCCATGGAGATGACGAGAACTTTTAAGCTATTCTATCGGCCAAGCAATCCGATAAACATTCTCCTTGAGAGTGGCCAATTCCCAGCCAATCGGATGGACGTCATGAGGGACATCCATTTTGAGTCCGGAGCTGGTGTTCCATGGATTGAGGTGGTTTCAAACTCGACACAATATTACGGAAGCATCAAGCTGAGCGAAGAGATTGAAGGCTTGGATCTAGACAAAAGGAAAAATATTGTTGCGGAGCGTTTGGTCGATTTTCTGATGAACAACTCTTGCAAGATTTTGAGCAACAATCGTGAAGTACAAGAATCCTTTAAACTCGTGGTGCCATTTGTGAGATCAATTGAATTCAGCCTGCTCGGCAAAAACTTGCGCTATGATCTAGGCAGGCTTCGCGATCTTGCCGAGTTAGTGGCTGCATATATGATTTGCCAGGAAGCGAGCTCGATGAAAACTGACGAGATTGTTGAGAAATTTCTGAAATTAACCGAGGAAGATTCACTTGGTCATTGAGGGAGTTACAGACACCGCGTTATCTAATAAATCTCGTAATGTGGACAATAGCGATGCCTATCATTTAACCGAGTCGGGTCTCATTCAGGTCTAGCAGCCGGATAGTGAGTGGCATCTAAGGGGCGAGCTAAAAGGAAATGAAAAGTTTTGTAGCCCAGAGTTTAATTAATTTCTTCTCGATGATTTCATGCATGGTTTTGTGGCAAACTGATCACGTTCTTTCAGGCCCTTGACCAGTTCAGTAAGTTCAATCAAAGTCAGTTTGCTAGAAAAAAATTTAACGATATTGCACCGAACTTTGGGTTGCTCGAACTAGCAAGGGTTCTGGTGGCCCAGACTGAGCGGGCAAGAGTGATACAACTAGATGCTACAAAGCTGAAGCAAGAGTGTTTCAGATCTCGTCGCAAAGATTAATTAATCTATCAGTTCGAGAGTGAAGTTGATAGATGGGCAGAGAGGAATCGATTAGTTCTCGTGACTGTCTTTAATCGTGCTACATTGTTACATTGTACAAGATCGTATTGATCGTTTTGGCGACTCAAATAGATCTACAAAGAGTAGATAGTAATAATAATACTGGGGCACAATGTTTGTGAGATTAGGAAAAGAGGGGCGATCCAGTGGCCCAGGTAGTGTGTGTGTGTGCGTGCAATTGGGCCCAGGCAGTGGCGGTGAAGAAGGCAAGGCGATTGTTGTGCTTGATGATGAGTGTTGGAAAAATATAGCCCTCTGCTTGGGGCGACAACATTCAATAGGGGGAATCAATAGGAGTCAGCATTGTGGCAGAGAATCTTGGCGGGCAAAATTAGTAACAACTATGGAAACTATTAAAAGAGCTAACAACAAGTTGGCCGGCACTAGTGGTGCCCCAGTAGCTGAGGAGCCCACAGAGGAGTACTGAGAACGGGCTCCATTGGCTGTGCTGCGCTGCATCCAGGAGGACCTCGCGTGTGCCCTTTGGCGGGCCAGGCTGGCCTGTTGCTCACTAGTTGTGGACTCCTGCTGATGGCCTGCTGTCTGTTGTCTGTTCTGGTTGCTTGTCCCCGAGGACAGACTAGAGCCGGAGCCCCTGAAGGAGTTGCTGGACGGCAAGGAGAGGCCGCCCGAGGGGGTGGACAAGTCGGCACTTTCGGACAATCGGATGGCGCTCGATTGGAGACCCATCTTGTTTCTGGCCACACACTTGTACCAGCCAAAGTCTTGCCTATCGAGCCGCCTAATGTTGAGCACCATGTGTATCTTTTCGCTATTAACCTGCTTGATCACAATGTCGTATTTATCACTCGCCGTCAGTTCGTCGTGTTCTATGAGCCACAGATCGTCGGCCTCCTGCTGGTTGGCGCTGGTTGCCACCGGTTGCTTGTTGCCCGCCGTGCTCGGAGCCAGACGCACCCAATGGTAAGAGCCGACGGGATTCAACTCGATGAAACACTCGAGCTGCACTTCGGCCTGCTGGAGGCTGGCACTGAATTCAGTTTGGGGCAGATAGACGATGGGCCTGAATTGGACATCGAGCACTTGGCGCTTGCTTGCAGACGGTTGCACTCCATTGGACGCAATGCACAGGTAGGCGCCCGAATGGTAGCGATTAATAGCGCTAAACACGAGCTGGTTGCCCTCAATCGGTTTCTGTTGCAATTGCTGGTTGCTGCTGCCGCTAACAGTCTCTGGCGACGAGTCGAGCGCCTCCAGCTGGATGGGCTGGCCGTCCTCGCGGCGCCAACTTATCACGGGCTCTGGGTGGCCGCGCGCCCTGCAACTGAGCGTCGCATTGGAACCCTCGGCCACCACCACCTGGCTGGCCGCCTTGCCGGCCGGCGAGACCACCGGAGCGTCTTGCTGTTGTTGCAGGTCCAGGGGCATGGCACTGGTGGTGTCCAGAGTGGGGCGCTGTTGGGTGAGCTCGCCCGCGGTCAACGAGGAGGCCCAATTTGGGTCTGGCTCGTTGGAGTTTTCGTCCAGGAAGTTGGGCGGCGTCAGAACGTCCAAATAGCCGACAGAATACTTCATTGGCACCGAGTTTATCTGGCACATGTAGCCCCCCTTGTCTGAGGGTTGGACATTTTTAATGGTCAACACGAAGGTGTTTCCCTCGTCCTTGTTCACCAGGCCAACGCGATAGTTTCTCGTAATGATGTTGTTGTGTATCGTCAGGATGCCCTTGTCTTCGACGCGCAGCCAGGCCGTCCTGAAGGAGCCCAGATTGTTGATCTTGCATGTCAGTTGAGCGTCGCGGCCCACCGGAATCGTCTGGTTCCCAATGGGCTGCTCGAAATCTGGACTCGCCTGCTCCACACTGACACTTCTGCTCTGGCGAGTGAGCCGCTTCTCTTCCTTGCCGCTTCCGCTTCCGCCATTCTGGGCTTCATTGTGTGTGTCTTGGTGGCGATAACCATCTGGGTGGCAGTGTGCAAGTGTATTTAGAAGTAGGATTGAGCAAATTAGAGTTAATTGGAGGCGCTTGTTGTTGTTGTGGTTGATGACTGTTTTGGGGGCCCATGCGTGCGGGCCTAGTGCTCGTTCCTTGGTAACAGAGAGAGCTAAACTGCTGCCCGCTGGTGAGTACATCTCATGTTGGTGTCAGTCTGTCTCTCATAATGGCTCCTCGATTGGGCCCCGACGCTCGACTGTCATGCTCTCGCAGGTAAGGACAAAAAGCTCGCTCTCAACTGGCAACTCGAACTGGCAAACTCCGCTAACCCTAAGGAGGCCTGTTTCATCAAACGCTCGGCCGACTCGCTCGGGAGTGCTGTTTTGTTTTGTTTTCAAGCCGCTTTTGTCCGCCAAAAAGCATCGACACATCGGCGCCCAAAATGAGCTGATTCATCGGACGGACTAATTAAGTGATGCCCATTTTGACTGCTTGACCAAGCCAGTGGTCGGCCAGTGGAGAGGCCAGTGGCGCAGTGTGACTGCCGCCACTGCTGCTCGAGCCATGCGCCAGACACGGCCCATGGAGCCGCCTGTGGTGCGCTGCACGCAGACTCAAGCCCAACAGAGACAACAACTCGCTGCCGGCCGGCCACATGTTGCATGACGATGGTGGATCGTCAAGAGTGCTGTGCCAAAGTTACAAAGAGGAGCTCAGCTGGAGTAGGAGGAGGAGGAGGGCAACAAGTGCCGTGACACTGAATTTAGCAATCCAATCCAATCCATTTGCCCGTCTGCCTGTTCCTCCCTCCGGCTTGCTAGTGAAAAATTTCCAACCTAACCTAATCTGCGGGCAGCATTTTTTCCTGCCTCTCCCCATTGGCTCTCTGCAGGCCAAAGAGTACCACCATCCACAGATCGTCCAGCCTGCTGCCATCTTCGTGGCCGTCATTTTCGTTTACAACCGATTCAATTTGGTCTCCTCGGCTCACTTAATTGGTTGGCGGCGACTCTTGCAGCTCTTGCGGCTCTTGCGGCTCTTGCGGCTCTTGCAGCTCTTCTGCCGGCGCCCGGCCCGGCCCGAGAATGTTCCATGGCGCCAGGGAGACGGCAAATAGATAAGGGCGAATTGCAAGCACGATAAGCGAGCGTTGAAGCGTTCGTCATCGTTGGACCATCGCCGATTTCTCATCCCATTTTGCTCGCCGCAACAGAGCACGCCAATCGGAGGCAAGAGAACACTTGGTGTTGTTCTTGATTTTTCTCTGGCTTCAATCAGACTTTGAATCAGAGTTGGCCCAAAATGGCTTAATCTGCCATTCGGCCTCTCACTTTTGGCTTGCCTGCGAGTGTGTTTCATGCAAGATGCAATCACCCGATGAGCCAGGCCCAAGTGGGCTGGAAATTGGCCGTGCCGAAGTGGTTCGTCCAATCAATTCGTGAATTGGTCCACGAAACGCCTCTCGATGCCACTTTGCCAACTCTGTACGCAGCCGCACCAAAGCTAAGCTCTGCAATTATCAGAAGTGAAGCGCGAAAAACAATAACAATAAAGAGAGCAATCAAAGTTGAAAAATTCATTACCATTCTCTGTGGGCATCAATCAGACCAGAGAGAGCTAGAAAACCGGAGTGGTTGAATGCGGATTGGGCGAATGGATGGTGGTGGTTGGGGTTTCAGAAGGAGAAAGAGAGAAAGGTGGTGAGGAAAGGTAGTTGGAATGATTTGGTCTATCTCCTGCGAGCACTCAGGCAATAAGTAGCAAAATCATAAGCGAGACAGACAGTGTGTGGCCGAGGCTCACAAAAAAGTGCAACAGTTTGACTTTTGGTTATTAATACGAAGAGTCCACTTTCGCTCTCCGAGTTATTGGCTGAGGCAATAAAATGACACGCACGATTTATGCAACCCACAGCCAAACCACAACTATCCCCTGGGACCACACGCAACAGTTTCTCTTGTTCCTGCCGCAACTTTTAGATGCCAACATCCAAGAGAACAGGAACGAAGAAAGTGATCCAGGTTGGGCTAGTGTTAGTTAGTTAGTTAGTCGGTGGGCGAGCGCTGTCATAGAGAGAGAGAGCAGGCTCGTTTGCCTCTTATCGCGCGGGCGATCAATCCAAGCTGCTTCGCTCTGTCGCTTGTTGCTCGATAAATACGGAATGTCATATCGATCAAGCGTAGCAGTTTTGCTCCAAAAGTTAAGTTAGTCCGATTCATTCGAAGAATACTGACTTGGTCTATCCACCAGCAGCCAGCACGCAGACTGGTCGGCTAGTCAACTACTTGCATCCTAGACACGCTGTTCCCTTTCAACGCCTGTCATCGAACCGGACCTCTGTGATAATCTACGATCTCCGTGGGCCAACTTTGATTCAGGAGAGTCGATAACAGTTTGAAAAACAGTGCAACCATCGTCGCTTGAACTTGACTCCGCACACACAATCTAGACACAACTGTCTCTATCTAGATCTTGCAATAATCCAGCACCAAGTTAGTCAAATTTGTGTTGCAAATTTTCCCCTTCAAATCAGGTCTCATACTCAGTATCGATCCTTGTCATCTTGGGTCCGAGACCATGCAGTTAGCTTAGATCTTAATGCTTGGCGCTCAAATTGGGGCACAGATGAGACTCGCCGTTCAGACAAGAAGTCCGAGAGACTGCCCTTATCCCCCAACTGGCGACACTTTGTTCCAAGCTAAACCTCAGTAATGAAGCTACTCGTATAGTGTGCTGCACTTAGATTACGTTACGTTCCTTCCACGACAAACCGATGCAACCTTTGCTCGGTAAGAAGCAAGATCTGTCAACTTCAGTCGCTCGCAAACAAGCATCGCTGTGGAGTGCTCAGCATTCTTTTTGCTCGATGAAAAACTCTTATTGAGGTAGCAGACGTTACGATAAGTTACAGTACAATAAAAGCCACCTTTCATCTTTGCATCACTATCCTTCGATTGTACTTGAAAGACTTCAAACACCGGCTTATCGTGGGCACGATTGGTCTGATCACTTAGTTGGGCTTTGGGCGTCTTGCTCCCATAGATTTTGCTGCTATAAGGGACAGTATCTATCACCAATTCAATCTGTTCGGACTCCAATCTGAGCCTAAGTTCAGATATGTATTCTTCCAGGTGGCGATTTTCGAGCTGTCTCTCATCATAAAATTGGTTTCGCGAGTCTAGTGTGATCTTATTGGCTTGGTACCAGTCAGATAGGTTAGGAAATAGTCGGAATATAGATTCCATATCATTCGCAGCATGAAACTTTTGCATAAACTCAGCCCCGAAATGACCAGAGGAGAGGAGTGTTTGCATGCTGTATTTAGTGTTTGAAACATAGTTATCATATGTTACTGCTAGTTTCAGGAACTCTTCAATCACGTTCTCTATGGGCTCTAGTTGATTGTCAGATTTGAAGATGGAGGGATTTTTCATGGCAGCCCGGGCTATCATCACAGATGAAGAGTTGGTTGAATCTCTAAATTTAATAACGTCTGAATAGGTTTTGAAACAGTTTGAGCCACCGTTCGCGATCAATGGGATACGGTCGAGAGTTTTCGATATCTCTAGGAGAACATGGTTTTGGTTATCGTGTCTAGGCCTTTGTTCTTTTGTTCTGCCGTGAACCGCAATTGCTGATACACCGCACCGCTCGATGAGCCTGACTAGTTCCAGAGTTTTGCCTAGATCGGGAAGGATACGTATCTTGCAAGTCACCGGTAGTTGGAGGTTTTTGACAGCCGTTGTGAGAAGCTGTTCTATCTCATCGGGTTTATCAAGCAAGGCGGCACCCATGCCGCCACTCAACGAGAATGCTTTAGGGCATCCAAAATTGAAATCCAGTCCAACAATATCCTGGGAAACTAATCTTGCCGCCTTGAGGGCTCTTTCGGGATTGTTGGAGCCTATCTGTAAGACGAGTTTGTCTGCCTCCAACTCCGGACATGTCCTGAGAATGATTTCTCCCTGTTCATCAACATAATCGACGGTTCCTAAGATTTTGTTCTCCAACCTTTTACAGGAGCATAATCTATGGTCAATCAATTCTTCCGTATAGACTAGGTCTGCACCGTATTTGAGGCATAACAGGCGAAAGGGTAAACTATTGGCGCGAACCATGGGGGCAAGAATAATCTTGTCCCTGTATAAATGGGGCTTCATTCCGAGTGGTTTTATCTAGTCTAATCAGTCTAATAGTATCTTTAACGAAAACGACATGATCCTGTGGATTGTTGTCTACTCTAATAGCTGAAGTGAGCACGTGGCTAGGGCGACATGAACGAATGACTGCGCAAGAACAATTCCACGCGCAAAATTAGGCGCCAGCATTTGTTGACGCTAGACCTGCACCTGCAGTTAGCTCGCGCCGCTCGGATTCCCGTTCCAAGACAAAACTGCATCAAGGCACAATCGTCAAGACCGCTCCTTTGATCTGATTCAGCTCGACTCGCTTGATCTCTTTAGCGTGGTGTCACCTTTCCGGGTGATCCAATTAACGACTGATGGCGCTAATTTGGAGCAAATCGCTAGACTAGTGACACCTTTGTGAGGTGACGACTGGTACCCATATATATAGACGGGAGGATCGAGTGTTTTGCTCCAGATGAGAAAGCGATCCACACCAGGAATCCATCAATACCTCGTTTATCAATCTATCTCAAAGAACGATGAAGACTATCACACTGTCGCTCATTCTGGCCTTCTTGGGGCCCTCAATTTCTGTAATCAACACTCAGAGTATCTTGCAACAACAACTACGTCAACTGAATCAACCCAATCAGCAAACACTGATCGTCACCCCTGGTCAAAATGGTCAGGGTGTCCGAATAATTGACAGAGCAACGAATCGGCAACTGATTGATACGAACAATCTCGCCGAGGGTGAAGAGGAGAGTCTGCCTTTGAACGCCAACGAGGAGGCAGTGTCAAACAATAGGTTGGTGGCTGGTCTGTTGGATTGGTTGGAGAAGTTGAAGGAGAAGAAGCGCAAAAAGAAGGAGAAAGAGGATGAGAAGCAGGAACAGAAGCAACCAATAGTGATTCCCGTTCCAGTTCCGGCTCAGCCGGAGAAACAGAAGCAAGAGCGAAAGGAGATCCATATCTACATCAACAATCACATTAAGAAGCAGGACAAACATCATGGCCACAAGCAGCAACAGCCCAAGCATGATAAGCACAAACACCATGGCCACTATGAACACTACCACGAGGGCCATTATCATAACGACAAACACTACCACGGAAAGCACCACTTCCCTCTGCTTGGGCACCACTTTGACTTTGGCGACTACCATCATGGCGGCCATGACCACTATGGCGGCGGGGGCGACCACCAAGGCGAACCTCACGACCATCATGGCGACTACTATTCGGCCCACGAGTCGAAAACTGTCGACAGATTCGCGGCCAAGAGTGTAGCTGTGGCGGCCTCAGGCAGCAACAAGGAGGCCAAAAAGTTGGATAAACTTGGCCAGACTAATGTCAATAATTCGAGAAAACAATCCACTCAAACTCCCAGACAAGTGACGAAACAACAACTTAGGCACTTCTGACAACTGAGATGCACGCACCATCTCTGCTGCGATCAGCGACTGCCGATCAGCAATGCTTTCGTAGATCTAGACAAAAGATGTCATCATAATTGATTAATAAAACAAACAGCCTCAATTTTGTGTTCGCATTCGAGAGACAAAGATGAAAGTGTGAAAATTTGCTCTAAGAATTTGATAGCTCGAGATGAATTTGACACCGGCCAATTTGGCCAGCGTCCAATTGGCTCCAGAGAGATTTGGCACAAGTTGTATCTTTTCACTCAGATCGCCTTGTATGACCACAAAATTGGCTCTTGATTAACCACAAGCGATTGTTGCATGCTGAGTCAGTGATAAAACTCGCCTCCAAACTCTCTCTCTCTCAATCTAGAGTCAGTCCTGGAGACCAATCACCAGGGCAAGCACCAGCGAGTGCAGTAGCTTCAAATTCTATCCAACAAACATTTGAGTCCTTCGCTTCGTCATTACTGGGACACACTCAGTGTTCAATTAGGTTCGAGCATGACGAATATAACAAACAAAGATAACCGATAAGAGTTGAACACTGGGCTCTGATCGATTGTGTCTATCAGTGGCCTGGTGGTGCTCCGACAATTAGTGCTAGTGCTGCACAAATGATACTGAGCAGGAGGATCAGAGACAAGGTCCCGGCTCAAAGTGATTTGTCCAAAGTGGCATTGTGTTTCGCAGTGTGTTGATTGAAAAGGAGAGGGAAGAAGAAGAAGAAAAAAAAATAGCAAAGCCTCGAGGAGCGGGTGAAGAAGAGTGTGGCGTCGCTAGCGCTTGGTAACTAGCGATCTCAGTTGTCGCCATTTTCCATCTTCCGACGTGCAGAGCTAGAGGTGAAACACTGAACACAGACACACACGTCTTACTCATTCAAGTGCATCCAAAATAGAGCTTTACCAAAATCTACACTCCCCTCAATGACCACTAGCGACCCTCAGTGAGTGTGCTTGGCAGAAGAGGCATTTGGGAGAATGCAATGAGCTAATTTAAAAAGTATAATCTAATCACTTCAAGAATACTTGAAGCACAAGAGAGGCAGTTGGTCTCTAGTGAGAGAAAAATCCTATCGAATCGTCTCGAGTTATCACAGTGAGCGAGTTATTTGCCAGAACATATCCAAGTAACATCAGATTGAACCAAATGATGATCTCAGAAGTTTCAGTATCGGCAGAAAGAAGCAATTGCTCTTGAACAGGAAGACTTAAGCACATTTCTCTTTCAGATAACTCACCTGATTGGAGACTCATTCCAGTGTGATAGTTTGTATGCCTTAGTATTTGAACTGTTTGTTGTTTGGTATTTATGGAATTGTCGAGTGACGTTTAGATTAAGATAGGTTAACATTTTCTAGCTGTTAATGATCTTGAAACTATTGATTAGGAACGATATCAAAGGAAATTCATCTCAGAAACAGGATATTAGACGGCAAGAGATGAACTGAATTGAAAGAAGATTCCAACTCACAACTAGGTTATCCACTGTTACAAAATTCCAAACTTGATCCGCAAACTTTGCAACTTTTGTGAAATTCTACAAACTCCAAGAACTTTGTTAGAACTTTCCTCTCGGCAGATCGAAGCGAAAATAGAACCGAACATCAGCAGTTGAGAAAGTATAGAAAGTATAAGAAGACGGCGAGAGCTGAACCAGATCGTCCAAGAATGTCGCTGACAAACTCGAAGAATGGCAAGTCTCGCTCCGGAAACGGCAGCCCCCTGGTGATAGACAGTCCATACGACCGGTCGAACATAATCAAAAAGTACTGGCTCGCCTACATGATACCTCTGTTCAGGATCTCCTTCGAGAGGCAGCTCACCATCGAGGACATTGGGCCGCCGCCGCGAGTTGACTACTCGCGAACTCTGGGCCTGAGACTGCAGCAGGTGTACAACCAGGAGATCCTGAACCGAAAGAGGCCCAGTTTCATCCGGTCGATGATGAAGACGTTTGGACCTCAGCTGCTGCTCTTGGGCTTCGTCGATCTGTTGTCCAAGTGTTTGGCCTTTCCAATGCAGACCATAGCCCTCGGTTGGCTGATCAGAGACGCTGGAATTTACCTCAACTTCGCCCCCCAAGCAATGGCCACCCAAGCGGCGCCCCCGCTCAACGACACACTAGCTCAAGCGGCCACAACAACAACAACGCTTCCCCCAAACATGCCGCTCAACAACATGGTGACGGTGCCCCCGCTTGCTGTGGGCCCCGCAGTGCTGGCCATCGAGGGAGGGCTGACGAGCGAGCAGGCCTACTGGCGGATCATCTACGACGCCATGTTGCTCATGCTCTTCACCGTGTTGGCCATCGTCTTGGCGCACCCATTTTTCTTCCAAACCTACCACATCGGCATGAAGTGTCGCATTGCAGCCTGCTACATGATCTACAAGAAGTCCCTCCGCCTCAGCCAGTCGGCCATGTCGCAAACAACGGTGGGCCAAATGGTGAACCTGCTCTCAAATGATGTGAACCGTTTCGACCAAGTGGTCCAACTGGTGCCCTACTTGGTGGTGGCCCCACTCCAATCGGTGGCCGTGGTTGTCATCTTGTCGCTCTTCTACCTGGGCGTCTATCCAACTCTGGCCAGTCTGGTGGCCATCATCTCCTACGTGATCATCCAGTCGACCATGGGCCGTGGTTTCACCAAGCTGCGCGCCAAGACGGCCAAACGAACAGACGAGAGGGTGCGCCTGATGAACGAGATCATTCTGGCCATGAAGATAATCAAGATGTACGCCTGGGAGAAACCCTTCAAGGTGTTGGTGCAGACTGCCCGCAGGCGCGAGATAACCACCATTGGATTTGCCTCCATCTTGAAGGCCATCAACCAGACACTGTTCTTCATCTCGTCCAAGGTGATCGTTTTTGTCGCCCTGCTCACCTACGTCCTGCTGGGCTACTCCTTCAACCCGGAGATTGTCTTCGTCTCCATTGGACTGGCCAACCTGGTTCGCATCTCGCTCACCCTGTTCTTTCCCAACGCAATAGCCTACGCGGCGGAAACAATGATCTCCTGCCGGCGCATCAACGACTTCCTCTCGCTGCCCGAAATCGAAACCGCCCCCACCAACTACAAGTGCTCCCCCGACAGTCTGGGATCGAAGTATCTCGTCTCGCTGAGCAAAGTTTGCGCCTCCTGGCACCACATCAGCCCGCCCACTTCCGCTTCCGCTTCCGCCTCCGCCTCCACCTCGACTGGTCCCACCAACTTTGGCTCCACTTCCGCTTCCGCTTTTGGTGGGCGCTCGGCGGCGCCAAAGACTAGCGGCGAGCCGGACCGGAAAAGGGCGCCCCTGCTGGAGGAGGCGGGCGAGGAGGCCGCCGGCTGGGCCGTGCTGCGCGACCTCTCCTTCCAGGTGAAGGCCCGCGAGCTGATCCTGGTGGTGGGCCGCGTGGGCTCTGGCAAGTCGTCCGTCCTAATGTCCATCCTGGGCGAGCTTCCGGTGTCCAGTGGGCGCCTGGAGGTGAACGGGCGCGTGTCGTACGCCTCGCAGGAGGCGTGGATCTTCTCGGGCACCGTGCGGGACAACATCCTGTTTGGCAAGGCGCACGAGCCCGAGCGCTACAACGAGGTGGTGCGCGTGTGCTCCCTCGAGCGGGATCTCGACATTTTGGTGGACGGCGACGAAACGATTGTGGGCGAGCGAGGAGTGTCTCTGTCGGGCGGCCAGAAGGCGCGCGTCAATCTGGCCAGGGCTCTACCAGGAGGCCGACATCTACCTGTTGGACGACCCACTTTCGGCCGTGGACGCCCCGGTGGCCAAGCATATCTTCAACGAGTCGCTGAGGACCTTTTTGAGGAGGAAAACCGTCATTTTGGCCACCCACCAGCTGCAATTTCTGCGCTACGCCAGCCGCGTGCTCGTCCTCGACCGCCACTCGCCCGCCGCCTTCGGCTCCCTCTACGAAGTGATGCAGTCGGACGCCTTCAAGGTGGTCAACTACAGCAAGGAGGCCTTCGAGGACGCCACCACCACGGACGCCGAGGGGCAGCCCGTGGAGCGAGGCCGCTCGAGCGCCCGCCGCTCGCACGCAACAGGCGCCACCGCCAAGCGAGCCTCTGCCCAGGAGGCGCCCCCAGGCGAGCAGCAGCCCCTGGCGGGCTCCAGCGGCTCGCGCGCTTCCGGCCACTCGCCGGGCGCCTCGAGTGGCCACTCGAGCTCCTCGTCGGGCTCCTCGTCGGGCTCGCGGCCCGCTGGCGACTCTGAGCGGGCTACCTTGGGGCAGTCGCAGGCCGCTGGCGAGCCGGAAGAGCAGGCGCTCATTCGGGCCTCCTCGCAGGCCTCGTCAAATTTGAACGAGAGCGTGAGGGTGCTCACGCCGGCCGCCTTGGGCTCGCAGGAGAAGCGCAAGTCCACCTCAAGCTTGGCCATGGACGACGTGCCGGCCGAGCAGAAGATGCTCAAGAAGCGGCTGGCCTCAAGAGGAAGCGGAAGTCCCATTGGAGGAGGAGGAGGAAGTGCCAGACGCAAGGGGACGGAAATTCTCAGCCAAATCTCGTCAAACTTTGCCACCTACTTCTACTATCTGAGAAATGCAACTGGCGTGTTCATGTTCCTCTGGTTTGTGGTGGTGAACGTGCTCGCTCAAGGGCTCTACATTTACATAGACTTCTTTCTCAGCTTTTGGACCGACTCGGTGCAGCGCCAAGAGTACCAGGGAGTGCAGTTTGTGCCGCAGACCTTTGTCGACTCGCTCACCATTGGCCAAATGAGCACCATCTATGCCAGTCTCACGGGCTTGCTCTTTTTGGCCACCTTTTTCCGCTCAGTCACCTTTTTTGCGGGCACCCTTAGGGCGTCCATAAACATTCACAACAAACTGTTCAACAGCATCATTCACGCGCCCATGACCTTCTTCGACTTCAGCCCCATCGGAATCCTGCTCAACCGGCTCAGCAGAGACATTGGCTTCGTGGACGAGACACTACCTCAAACAGCAATCGACATAATAACCATCTTTGTCAACATTGGCGGAATCATAGCTCTTGCGGTCATTTTGGACCTGAACAATCTGTTTGCCTCCATTGGCCTCTTTGCAATGGCCTTCTTCTTGCGCTCACTGTGCGCGAGGACAATCACAAGGCTGAAACAAATCGAGGGCGTCACAAGGAGTCCAATATTCTCCCATTTGTCCACCACACTCGCTGGCTTGCCAACCATTCGCGCCTTCCGAGTTCAGGACGAGTTTGTGCGCATCTTCGACAAGTATCAAGACACCCACTCAAGTGCCTGGTTCAACTACATCTCGTCGGGCCGTTGGCTTGCCGTCTCCATGGACTGGCTGTGTTTGTTGTTCATCGCTTTGGTCATAACTCTTTTGTTGGCCTTTTCGCTCGACTCGACGAATGCGAGTTTCATTGGGCTGCTCATCTCGCAGGTGGTCATCCTGCCGGGCCCCTTCCAGTGGGGAATGCGCCAGCTCATAGAGATGGAGAGCCAGATGACTTCCGTGCAGCGCATCAAGGAGTTCAGCGAGCTCAAGTCGGAGCAACAGACGCTCGCTCTGGCCAACGACGAGCTCAAGAAGCGAGACAATGATGAAAACGACGACGACGACGACGACCAAGATCAGGATTACAAGCGACGGTCAAGCGGCGGGGCGGCGAGCAGGAGTTCGGGCTCGTCGAGGGGGCGCAGTGCGAGCACGGAGGACAGTCGCTCGGCCGGCCACAACCACCAGCTGCTGCTCAGCTACCAGTCAGGCCGGCTGGCCACGCCCTCGCCCAGTCCAACTCCCGAGGGCGAGCTCAGGTTCGTGAACGCCACGCTGCGCTACTTCGCCGACGAGCCGCCCGTGCTCAACCAGCTCAACTTCACCATCAGAGCGCGCGAGAAGGTGGGCATTGTGGGCCGCACGGGCGCCGGCAAATCCTCCATCGTGTCCCTCCTCTTCCGGCTGTACCCCTTCGAGGGGCGTGTCGAGCTTGACGGCCGTGACACGAGAAGCATGTCACTGTCTCGTCTGCGCAAATCAATGTCCATCATCCCGCAGGATCCGGTGCTCTTTGGGGGCTCGTTGCGCAAGAATCTCGACCCATTTGGCGAACACTCCGACCAAGAGTTGTGGGCCGCCTTGGAGGCGGTGCAGCTGAAACAACTGTTCAACACTGGCCCACACTCCTCAACCAATGGCCTGCAATTCCAAATCCAAGAGGGCGGCTCCAATTTCAGCCTCGGCCAACGCCAACTCGTCTGTCTGGCTAGGGCAATTGTTCGCCGCAACAAGCTGCTCGTGCTCGACGAGGCGA
>Ga0058701_10001172_pt1 | contig 18258 bp, 12 predicted proteins | sample AgamicOrMae_FD_97039 | JGI IMG/M metagenome (GOLD analysis project Ga0058701, IMG submission 97039) | Agave microbial communities from Guanajuato, Mexico - Or.Ma.e | ecosystem: Host-associated > Plants > Phyllosphere > Phylloplane/Leaf | place: Guanajuato, Mexico | collected 2012-06-04
AGTTATTATTGCTGGGGTGGTCCTTGTTTATCGTTATTTTGAAGCCATGAACAAAGAATCACAGAGAAAAATAGTTTCACTTGAAAATGAAAATTAACGTAGCGAAGAGGTTATGGGCCCAGGGACATGCCTTTGCAAATAATCCTTTTTTTTTGGGAGTCACAGTTTTAATTCGCAACCCTCTGAACATCTCATCCGAAGATGTAAAGTAAACGTTTTTGCTCCCTTTCATAACTTGGATCAGCGTCAATGCGATCGAAAGGAGAAGTTGATCTCGCGTGAGGCTTCCTTGAACTTCCCCTCCAATCCTTTAACACCAACTCATCGTCCTCCTCCCAACACAAGAACGCTGGAGTAGGCTACTCTGATTTGAATTTAGGGAAAAACGAGTATATCCAGACAGTTTGAGCTGATATAGGAGGGTCGTATCCACCCCGAGGCCCTCCGTATTGGCTCTGCAGGATCCGCTGTCCTATAGAACGTAAGTAATGGCAGCTTCAGCCTTCAAAACGATCGTCGAAAACATGAAAACACGATCCGGACGTGTTCCTCATCTTAGGAAGCCACATGACAGCTTACGAAGAGAAATTAGAGTCCAGGAAATGCTCCCAAATACCGCATTTTTTAAATCGTACTGAAAAAGGCTAAGGAATTTTGTAAAGTGTTGCTGTGAATTCAACAAGTTTCAGCCGAAGACAAACTTTTGCCTCTTTTCAACAAGAAAAAATGCATTTTAGTGGTTTGTATTTCTTACTGAACTAAATAATTTTTCATTGAGTGAAAGAAAAAACCGCATTTAAGTGAGGGACTTGTGGGAATGACTGACGATGCGGTTCGGAAGATTCAAGGTTATCAAGTTAGAAAATAACGATTAAGATCGGCAAATATTTTAGCAGGCAAATGTAGCTGGCCAAAAAGGGCAAAAAAAAATGCCTTGACAGTTTTGGAGTCTTTACAGACGTACTGTATGACGGAATCTTTGATAAATATTCGTTTTACGTAATTAGGGCTTCAACTTTTGCCAAGAAAAGGGCCTAACAGATTTAGATGAACGTTTCGCCCGCGTTTAGACCACTAAATGACATAAAAAGATTTTGATTTGTTTTGTTTTTGCGTTGGCACAAAAAAGTGAAATGATATTCACCGTTTTTCAGGATTGAATACTCTCGAATCAACTAAAACTGTGAAGCTTTCCGATTGGGCATCTTTGAAGACTGGTGAATGTGAAGTGTCAAATTGTTTTTTTTAGTCTTCGTCATCGGCGAGCTGTCGTCAATGTGAAATCCACCCTTCGAAATATCTGAAATTACGCCAAAGCCTGTCGAGTAAGTTTTCCAATTCATATAAGCGCACTGTCATAGCCGTGTCATCCTATTGGGTAAGAAGTTTAGATCTCGATCATATAACTCACAATAGGGAAGAAAATACTATAAAAGGTTTTTTAACATACACCCATACACGCAGTTTTCGCTATGGGTACCCAGTACGCATGTTGTGGCATTTTGAATTCTATAGTAAAAGCAAAGAGACATAACAGGAATCCCCAAACAACGTCAGTGTTTCTGAGATGAACGCAGCCGCGTAAGTGAGAATCGAAGAACTCGTAGCTGAAAGGGAACTCAAGAACTGCCAAGGGTACTGAGCGGCAATCAGGGTTCTCAGCTGAGGGTACTGGCAATCCTTCAAGGTTAAGCTCAAGAACGGATATTTCAACTCCAAATCACGCTTCGATATCAAGAAATGGAACCCCGGGGATTGGCATTCAACCCAGATCCACCGTTCATGGCTATACAGTCAAGGTCAATGACCCTGCATTTATGGAGGACCCTGTGACTTCCAACGCTGACCAAGAACTTCCCATCATGACGTGAAAGACGATGCTAGCCGACCGAGAGCACCCATTGATAACCCTATACAGCAACAGTCCTGAAACTATCCCTCATGACTATCGCCGATCTAGAACTACCGTTGATGACCCATCTGTCAGTGTAGTCCCGGAACTACCGTCTATTACCATACTGCAACCCCCGCCGATTCCAAACAGCTAGTAAATAATTTTCCCATGTCGACCCGGAACACACCCTTAGAAGATACTGCCGAAGACTCGGATGACCATACCGGTCTCCACGGTTCTATAAGCCTCCGTTCGAGATTCAGGATAGTGTTCGCCCGGGGAAACTGTCCTACAATGTCGTCGGGTGACTTGCACACTGACCTAACGAAACCTAACGAGCAGTTCGAGAACAGTTTCCCTGTCGAAGAATTCCCGTGTCGAACTCTTCTTTCCTGCCCCTCCGTTCTTCGTAGCTATAAGTCTTCCGGCTCGTATTTAGTGATCCATCAGTTCGGCAGTCCTTGTCCAGTCCAGTCTTGAGTTATTTTTTAACTAAGGAAAAAGGCTGTAACGTAGTGCGTGCCGTGGTTGTTTTGCGTGCTGGAGCTGCGTTTACCAAGCAGATTCGATTGTGGGGACGCCAGGTAGGGTGTAAACTCTCGTGGTTCATACAAGCACGCCACCCCAGAGGGGGGCATCAGAGGTGGCTACCTTCCAGAATTGATTATTGATTGTGTATAGCAATCATTGACGCCGAGTTGGCGGAGACGGAGGAGTGGAGGATCTACGCCAAGCCAAGTGGCGCGACGGCTGCATGCACGCGGTTTCTTATTTGTTTTTCACAGAACTACGAAGCACGTGCCGACGGGAAACTTTCCCTGCTTGATGGGATCTTTTGCTCTGATTGATTCTGTTTTTTCGGAGGTTATGAACCTGGCTCGACCAAAACACTCTCTCTTATCTGATTTTAAACCGTATAATTCCCTGAAACAAAGTCTATTTGCTTATGAAAACATCACATTATTGGAAAAATGCGTCATTTACAAGCCTGCAATTTTACAAAATGGTAATTTGGAAAGGACGAAATTTTCTTTTTATGCAGTGTTTAGACTCGTGTACAAACAATTTATTCTACATAATTTTGTATTTTTCTTTGAATTAAAAAAAATTGCGTACTTTTGATAGGGAAGCGCATCTGAACCATCCCTAAATCGGATGAACGTTATTTAGACCTATTTTGAAAGTAACTGTTAGAGGTAATTCCACGAATAGCTCATCTCAAATATTTTTTAATTTATCCATTAACTCATTTTTGAGTAAGTTGAACCTGTCTCTTTTCAAGGGCTAGCTACTTGACGAACCAAAGTAGTGAAATGTGTGCCGCTAACTTATTTCAGGAATAGCCGCACGCCCGTCCGCCACGCGAAAGAGGTGGTCAGGACTAAAAATATGACCCTCTAAAAAGTGCGTGTCAAACTTATCATCGACAATTAACGAGCGGCCTTTCTCGGTGGCAGGGGGAACCATTGCCACCCGAAAGCTGCATTCCGAAGGTATGTCTGCCCTTTATTCCCCCTTCGATTTATACAAGTCTAGCGTAGCATAATTTATTGGAGAATCGGTAGTCTTTCACAAACCAGGAACTTATGAATTCCTCCTCTCAAATATGACAACCTTCATCGAGTTGAAGAACTCTCGTGTTGAAGAACTTCCTGTACGGCGTTGGAATACCGTTGCAACTTCATTCCCACCACTTGTTGACTAGTGTTTAGTGTTTGCAGAATCACAGTCTGTCAAGTTTGCAAGCGTGTTGAAGCACAAATGGTGTTCAAATGCCCTATTTTGGAACGGAGGAATTGGTGTAATCCCCAACTCAGTTTGTTCATACTTTGGCCGACCTTTATTAACCCAACCCGGTCCAGCAGAAATCAAAGGAGGAATCTCTCAATACAGTCTTCTTCACCTAAGTTGGCCAACGTGAATATGTCCCTGTCGGAGACGTATTCATCGCAGGCACGCAATTGAAGTTCATCTTCACAGTAGTCTAAATAATCTTGTCGTCTAATCCCCAAGCTTTAGGTATAATTAAATACAGGGATCAAACTTGCTTTTTGCTTTGTATGAGTGAAGACAATTTTAAAACCCCACGCGTTGGGATCGAAATCTTCCGCAAAAGCAGTTCCTTACTCCCGGTAGCAAAGTTTACCGAAGAGGCCAGCCTTAACTGTTGTACGGAGGCTCATTAGCGGGCCGCCGACATCGGTATCTAGGCGGCCAATCTTGCTTCGAGCCCCGTTCGCATTAACATGTTCGTCTCCGTGGCTACAGGAATCTTCAGCTCACAACTGAGGGCAGACACGCGAGCAGACGACCACCGCGCCACCGCGACCGGCGCGCCACCTAGCATGCTGCGGTTCAAATTGAAATTACCGGTCACAGGCCGGCACGGCTGACTTGCCGAAAGACTTGTCGAAGAGGAAGAGGGTGGAGCTCATAACAAGGTGGCTGAGTAGTGCCTAGGCTTCGATTTCGCGTTGACATCTTAAGAAACCGGCGAGTGATCTCGATTCCCTGGATAAATGCAAAGATTAGCATCATCAAAGATCAGCCCCATCAGGACCAGGACCATGAAACATGCAGATATCCTGGTCACGGCACCAATAGAAGGCAATGCTTATCAAACAAGACAGGCAGTATTTACTGGCTGTAAAAAAGCATTCTAACAGTGACAAATATTCTACTTTGCTGCAGCCTTATTCTTTAACCATAGTGAGTTTACCTTTAGCTGACCTTAGTCATATCACAAAAGTGATTTGGCCCACCCTAAATATTCAGTTTAGGCAACCTAATGAATCATCAGTGTTCAATATCCTGACCAAGAGCCTTCCCCATCCTCAGTCACAATTAAATGTAACATTGCTAAGTCTCGATGTGCAAAAAGGCTATAGTTTTGTTAAGTTGGTTTGGAGTAAAGTTACGTTGAAGGTTTTGAAAAATAAGGTGACTTAAGATTGATTTGAGCTTTACGTCAAAAGTTTATTCATGTCCATATTAATAACCGATGAAAGATGGCGTGGGCGAAATATTTCTGCTGTCGCTGTTTTTGGGAATACTGTTGTAGTTGCAACAAATCTTTTTCTCCGTTTTCCAACGGGTGAGAAACCGTGCCTCTAACAAGATTTTGCCGTGGATGTTTGACCTGTACCGTACAGATGTACCCGCGTGGATGTCGCATTAAATTAGCATAGGCTGTCTGAGGTTGCTTCGAGGAAGGTCACGTGTCGTGTGTAGACGTCGGGGAAGGCGCTGAGTGCATGGAACGAGTTGGCTGTCATTTTTAAAATGATTGCTTGTTAACTCACAATCAGTCGAGCAAAGAAAGGTTAAACTTTTTGTACTCTGCGTGTAGGTGTTGTAAAATGACTCTTAGAGGAAACTTTCATTTGAGGGAACAGATAAGAAGAGGGCACAATGTCGTGGCAGATACCTACCATCCTTTTTTTTCTTTGTTTCATGTTTTTTTCGTATTGATCATTGCCAAGAAAAGCATTCACTCATTGTCAGCTGCATTCAGTCTCTCAAGATATATCAAGACAAAAATTCTTTATGTAGCCATTCAAAAACAAAAAAAGCCTTTCATAATGAATGCCATCTTCCCTTGTGCACGATGATGCCAGGCGTGAAATGTGTACGTCTATTGATTTTGTTTGGTTAGGTTTGGTCTGGTACATTTTGCCTCACTATCTAACCGCCCGGCATTGGGACAAAAGTTTCTTTACAAGAGAAACTATGTTAGGTGCCCTGTCTCGCTATCGTTCAGCTCAGCTTGAGGAGAAAAGGAAAAACATAGATGGTATGAAACGGTTTCTAGAATTTGAGATTGCAGGTATCTTTTTTATTAGTGGATGCCGAATGCTCATTTAAGCGACAGAACAACGTCTGCAGAGCGACATCAACGTTCCCTGCACGAAGTATGATCAAAAACACATTACACGACAAAGCAGCAATTTTGTTAAGAAAAGTAAACATTTTAAAAGGAGCCCTTTGTCGACTGGGGAGCCAGCCGGTCGTGAAAAAGAGCATCGTACCGTAATGAAATATCCCTACTAATTGCCGGTTGTCAGCAGTCTTGTAGAGACTCATTTCGCTCAAAAGTGTTTCTCTTTTACACGCATAACAATTGTTGTGTTCGTGTTCAAAGTCATTTTTTTAAGGACCTGAGATTCGCCCTCCCTAGAGTATATCATTTGCGGCTCCTCTAACCCACTTATCTTGTTAACCTTGAACTTTTTGATGAGTAAAATTAGCGGATTTTTATTGTATTCTTGTGGTAGGCTGTTTTTTTTTGCTCTAGCCTACTGTGTCTCACTTTGTCTTGTCAGAATCTCATTCTCTCCGTCCTTGTTTCAGATGGACCACACTTTGTTGGCGTTGTATCCAACGTAACGACGCCTGTTGGCAGAGAGGCAGTCTTATCTTGTGTTGTAGAAAATCTAGGATCATATAAGGTAAGGAAAACGCATCAATCAAAAGTACAAAGTAGCACTTTTTTGGCAGGATTTCAAAAATCCTCTGCTGGGGTCGAAATCTTTCTCAAAATCAGTTCCTTACTCCCGGTAGCGAAGTTTACCGAAGATTCCAGTCTTAACTGTCGTTCGGAGGCTCATGATTAGCTCATGATTAGCATCATTCAAAGATCAGCACAGTCCGGATCATGAAACATGCAGATATCCTGGTCATGGCACCAATAGAGGGCAATATGCTTAATTTAGTTAGACAATGTTTGATTATGGTTATGAAGATGAGACTAAGCATGGTTTGGTTTACTTCACCAAATATTAACGCCAATCAAGAGGAGACAGATTTGCAAATCATAGCGCCAAATAATTTTCTGGACCACAGCATACCCGTATCCACTTCTCTCCTGTAAACAAGTACACAGCTAGGTAAACACACATGTATACCCTCGCCCTAAGCTGTTGGTACACAGTTTTGATAATGATCCTAAGTTATGGGTGAAACCAAAATCTCATCCAAACGAAATAGATAATTCACCATAATAAAAAGTGTCCGCTAAACAAGGTCCTAGCGGTATTAGAATGACTCGTCGCTTATTTACACACAGCCCCCAACCTAAGTCGCATTCAGCCGTGAAAACTGCCAATAGCGTCCTCCATTTATAGAGTGGAGACCAGTTATGGGGAGGGTGGTGCGAATCGCGACTTAAGACAATGCCTAGAAACGACCCTCTTCCCAGAGATCCCTTCTGAGTGGGGCCTAAGTTAAATGGACGAGTAGCTAAAATATTTTGATGGAGAATGCTCCGTGATAGCCCCTCTGATTACTCTGTCATATTTTACTTCCGGTCGAACCGACGGCCCTGGCGTCGATCCCGTCGGAATGCTGGTAACAATATGAGGGACTTCAGAACTTAAATTACTTGTGGAAAAGATTGGATTCGACGAGGTTTGTGTAATGAAGCAAATTCGGATTCGCCTGTTCTAGAAGGGTTCACGTTGTCAAGTACGAATTTCTTAAGCAGTAAGAGCTCGAATGAAGCCTCTTTAGATTAAGTTTTGTTAGCTCACATTACTGTTATTTTAGACAAGAGTTACAGTTTAGGAGGCAAGACATCTCACGCTCAGGAGAATTATGTCATACTCGCACAGCGTGGAGCTCCAACAACCCCCTCCGCATTGCATTCGAATTTGGTGTTCTTTGATGAGGTAGAAATACGTGCTTAGCCATTTATCCTATTTTTATGGTAATTACAGTCAGTTAATATTTTGTTTCTTATTGTCTAATTTTTTCGGAATCGAAAAAAGTGTTTTTTTGCAAAAGGGTAACAGCGCATCGAGGTGATATTGACGATCGCCAATTGCTACGTGATCCCAAACCGTCGTCGTTTTTACATTGGCATTCATAAATGCTGCTCTATGAACGAGACAAAATTGTTATTTGCCATAAAAACTGGGCCTGGAAACAGGTGTCATTATATCTATCTTCAGCAGTTACTAAGGAAAACTAGGTTTTGTTGTCTTCATAGGGCCCATTGTATTGTAATGTCTTCCATTCAGTTTCTGTCACTGCGCATTAGTCTATTCTTGGAAGTCGGGAAGAGATTTGCTTACAAACATGATCAAACACACCTGAACAATGCTCTTTTCGTTCCATTTTTGTCACCAGGAACATGTTCTTTTACACAAAGCATCTTTTAAAAGAATTTTACCTGTGCCTCGTTTTAGTTTATTTTTGTTTAAGTTACCTGGAATAGGGAATATCTATTCTTTATTCTGAGATTTTTTAATGTATCATTTTAAATGTGCAAAAAGGAGTTTTGGAATAAAAATATTTTATCGTTAAAATAAGATTCAATCATGGATGTTAGTAATCGCATCTTGGTAGCAGACTGTACCGGTGCATAAGTAATGGGCTCAGCCCCACACGTCGCCCTGTGTCGACGTCGGTCTCTCGTACGCTGCATCGACATTTGCAAGGTCCGTTGTTTGTACGTCGGCCACCAAAATGGGGGACGAGGGATGTGAAACACAAATACATCCTTCGATCAAACACCCAATTCAACCAATTTGCCCAAAATTATTAAAGCTCAACAAATATTCTCCTAAAAATGATCCTCTTCTTGCGCCGCTAAAATTGATACCCATCACATTAATCGGTAGCAATCTGGTTTTGAAATCTCTGGCGTCACGTTATCGCGTCTGACTTGGTATCAGAGGGTTGCGTGATCGAATCCCGTCGGGGGCATGTGTGTTTTCAATTGAAAATGCTTATAGTTAAAACCCGTGCGAAAATGTCTGATCAGTGCCTGATCAAAATCGGATCAGACTCTGATCAGGCCGATTAGGGTTTTTTTCCATGGGAGGAACACAACTTTGTGGAGCAAACTCCCGCAGGGAGTACCTTAAATTATATCGTGGCTATAGTTTCCATGTAATATCTCAAACATTCGTTTAATCACCGAGAATCTCCAAGACTATGAAAAGAGCCAAACACGAAGCATGTTTTGCTGGAAGATAAAACTTGGGTGCACTTTTTGCCGTTTATTAACCATACTGTAGCAAAAAAAATATATAAGGGCGATTTGAAAGCCCTCCGCACAGGAATAGATCTATTTTTAACCCCTTAATCAAAGGATAGAAAAGAAGGTATAATGTCTATTTACCCAACACGTGGCCACCGGCCTAAATGCGTGCTAGTGAAAAAGATAATATCCCTTATTGCTCGTTATTTTAGCCAAGTAGATAGCTCTTCGAGGTGGATGGGTATGAATTCGATTCCTGCCTATGGCGTACACATTTTATTTTCTCATCCGCTCTCTGTTGGGCGAAAAACAGGTAACTACAATGTATTTAGGGAAAATTTCTTCATTTAAATCATGACTAAGAATGTAAAAGGTAATGTTTTTAAATGACATCTCTTTACTTTCAGAAAAAGTTCCTTTTATGTAAATCCATGATGAGAATCCAAATGGTCGACTTCGTATAACATTACGGCAAAAAAATCTGTTTTACTTTGTTGGGTACTTTTAGAACAGTTCTGTGGGCATGAGAAGGTCAAGGTTGAGTATTAGGTGAATGAGACAAATTTTCCTTTTGCTCTATTTTGAAGAAACAAAGAACACACGACAGCTCCCTTAAACGCCCGAAACTACCCCTTGAAAAACGGCGTACGATCATCTCCCAACACTCCCCTGGTCTAGCATTGCTCTATCGCGTGTACAAATGTCATTTCTAGAAGGAACGTTGACAAACACGTGACAACTGTGAGTAGGAACCACAGTTGCGAACTTGGCTGACTCGGATTTGTATCCTTGTTACAATCTAATTAGTGTTTAAAGACCTGTTTGTATTGAATGCAAACCTAAACATGCCTGGCATTAGTGAAGGTCACACTAATGAGCAGGTTATGGGCCCAACCCTTATTTTCCTTGCAGTCAGTATTGTGGGGGTTCATTCTTTTAAGTCAGCCGGTAGATGGCGTTTGAACTCTTATGTTTTCTAAAAGTTTCACGGCCAGCTTTCTTCCTATTATGAATTACAAATAAGAATCTGCTGTGGGGTCGGACCAAAGTAGTCCTTTGGATATCGTGTTTGCACTGAGGATTTGATACAAGTAGAGCAAGTTAGATCACAATTTTCCGATTCCGCCGGAGACAAGCAATCAGAGGACATTGCCAGCTCAAAAATCTTAAATTTCTTTTTGTCAACGAATTGTCAGGATGGCAAATATCATTTGCGAAGAATAATAGGGCGAAAATGTTCCAAGCATTGAAAATTACCATGCGAATAAGCAGAGATTCTTTTCCTTTTTTTCGATATCACCTTTTCAATGGCTATTGAACCGAATATTTTAATTAATGCAATATACAAGGGCAGTTGCATTGATCGGATTAAAAGGACAAAACCTTGATAACCAGATTAATTAGCGAAATAAAAGCAGTGCAAAAGTATGCAACAACGCGTAAGGCAATTAAACTGAACATTGACAAGAGGTTAGATACAATAGCTGGATTATTAAAGCCAGTTTGCATAGCACGTAAAATTGTTCTGTTCCAGTAAATATTGAAGCGAGCTCGAGGGGGCTATCGTTGGTTTTGTTTCCATAACAAGCAATAGTTCGCTCAATCATAAAAATTTAACCTTCTCTGGAAAAAAAATCGTAAAATGAATGAACAGATCACTCGACATGCTCAAAACAAAAAGGAAAATAACACATCGAATTAATATACAGTTTTGCTCTAGTAAGCTCCCTTCAATATTCAGAACTTTCAAACAAAAATATAATCAGCAAAAATCAAAGTTTTGCGAGCAATAATCAGTATTTTTAGATTTGACGTTAATTATTGGTTGGACGGAAAGGTCGCAGTGGTTTTGGCATCCCACGACGATTATTGTCTTTGGAGGGGAGGGGGGACGCTAATGAAGGGCGCCCCTTCCCCTCTAAACTTCTCGCCTTGAATCTCGAGCTCATTTCCTGCTGCATGAACGCGGCCGTTGAGCCGCCAAAACGAGACCTAACCCCGTCTTCTCCCCTCAAAAAGCAGAGGCTAAGGAGAGATCGTGGGGCCCAGGCGCGGGACGGATCGGATCGGGGTGGCTATATTAGTCGTGTGATTCATGTGATTACTGATCCCGCAGCATATTCCCACCGGCATACCCGAAAAACCCTTGCGAATATCTTGGACCTATTCTGAAGCCACTGGAATGGAACTATTTCCAAGTGAGACGGCCTGCCACTATATTCAAGACGAATTATTACATTGTGATAACCGATTTTCGCTGTACAGTAAGAATGGAAATAATGTTTCGATTAAAATAAAAAACAAGTAAATTTTTGATCAAAATTTTGAAAAAAAATTAATACTAAAAAAATTAGGTAAAAAAATCATCAAAATTTTGAAAAAAAAGTGAAAATTCCTGACGAGGCATTTATTAAAAGTACATGCTCAACCTTTTTTTATCCCAGTGAGATGTTCTTGACCTGTAAATATTCGGCGAAGGAAGAAAATCTCATCTTGAAATGTAGGGAAAAGAAGCGAATTCTAACAAGGGAACATCTCGGACCATGGAATTTCAGATCTCGTTATAAATTTGCAGATGCATGAGAAAGGCTTAGAAATAAGCTAGAACTTAAAATCAAATGCGGATATTCACAAGCGCTCGTGCTACAGGGGTTTAAAGTTGACCCTTCCTCTCCCCCATCACCGGCAAAGATGCCTTGAAAAAATCTTTTTACAAGATTTTTTTTCTTTAAGTTAGTATAAAAAATTCTTGTCCCAAGAAAAAAAATCTTGTCCCAAGAATGAAATTTTTGTTGCAAGATTACAACTCTTGTTGCAAGAAAAAATATTCTTGCCAGTATTTTCAAAATTATTATTCTTGAATTAAGAATGTCTGTCTCTGGGTTAAATGCTTCCCGTACGACGAATCTCGCTTCTATGAACCCTATTTAAAAACGCATTGAAATGAAAAATGGACTGAAGCATTTAAACGTTATCTTCTTTTTTTAGGAAGACTAGATAATCAAGTCACTCTTAAATGATGCAGCATGCACTCTCCCACATTAAAATGTATGCTTATTTCACCCCCTTTGTTTCGAGATGGGCTTGTCCGCCCCCTTCCCTTCCAACAGTTGACTCTGCTACTGAAACCTAAACTGGAGGGCTTAACGCTGCATTTACAGACCGTTTTGTTGAATCCGGGTAAACCGCGAGGCAGCAGACGGCTTTGTGTCGACCCCCTTTCACCCCCTCCACCCTTTCCCCTTCCCTTCTAAAAGCGCAGGTGCCCATCTCGACACGCGTTATTTCGGCGGGTTACTATCGCTTCTAAGATTTCCTTCTCTTCCAGGTTACAAATTGAAATCGCGGAAGTTTTGTCTTTTACCATTAGAATCGTCACCTAACGTGAGAACCTAACTCATTTAATACCTAACCTTCTCCTCCCGGAATAACATTGCATGTCGTTTTAAAAGAGGCCACCAAAAAATCTAGAATAGCCTTTCTTTTTACGTATCCACAAATTTTTAGTCTAGAAAAAAAAAAGTTTTGGCATGAACCTTATTTTGAGAAATATACTGTATATAGAAGGATTTTTTTCAACTCTCTTCCGTATTTTTTTTTATTTTAAACGGAATTTTGCGGAAAATCGTGCGCTTGAGAAGTTCGTTAGGGATTAAACGCTATCCAGAGTTCATAGAAATTATACCAAAAATCCTAAGAAAATAAAAACGAGCTCCACTCAGAAACATTTATTTTTTCGAAGAATGGACGACAGAATTATTTTGATAAGAAATGGTTCAGTTACGACAACAATATGCTTCGTTGCTACTGATGCCATTTTCTTTCTTTTTTCTTCCAAGATCAAAAATGTATCTGTCGTTCTAGATATTGTTCCGATAAGAAAACATTCTGTTCCATCAAGTATCTATTCATTTCAATACTGATAACGCAAAAACAACCGGTATTCGATCACTTAAAGCAACACGTGATTCTGTGGTACAGCAAACTCAAGAGCTGCTATTCTGTAACTTGGCGATCGCGACCAGGTGACTTGTCGACCCGACTTCAGGTGATCTCTGGCTCCTTCGGGTCGCGCTCGGCCGGCCCGAACCCACGCCCCACCACCGAACCCAGCCGGAGGGCCTGTCGAGTGGGACCCGAAGGAGCCTTCGGCTACCCGAAGTCTGATCACCGAGTCACACGTGATTCCGCCGTTAGCGACTTTGGTCGCGATCGCCAAGTAACAAAATGGCGACTCAGGACATGTTAGTTTGGTACAGAACGTTCCTTACAGTCGAGTTTTGTTTGTTGACAGGTTGCGTGGCTGCGGGTAGATACCCAAACCATCCTAACAATAGCTAACAATGTAATAACGAAGAACCAACGGATCGGAGTGTCACAAGCAGACCAGCGAAAGTGGTTCCTGCACATCAAAGAACTTCGTCCATCGGACCGTGGACAGTACATGTGTCAAATCAACACAGATCCCATGAAGAGTATCAAGGGATTTCTCGAGGTTGTATGTAAGTATTTATCTTTTCAACATTCTCTCCTATTCTAATCTGATTAGAGCAGATAACATAACCAGTTAATATTTTGATTCCAACCGATCCGTGAGGGAACAACTTCATCAGAAGTAAAGCACTTTCTGACAAGATACGGACAGAGCCACTTTGCTGAACTCATCTACGCAAATTATTTGTGCCGTGAATTTACGCTAAGAACCAACCATATTGAGAAAAATATAGATTTTTAAGGCTATATGCGTACCTCTACCTCAGCGATCAACGCAAAAACTGCGCTTAAAAATAAATCGTACAACAATCGGTAGTTAAAATGTAGATTTGTTTGGGGGACTATAGCATTGAATTCGCTCTAGGATGTCTAAGAAACGAAACTTTCTATTGAACGCACTTTACAGAAAGATTTCTAAATTATTTTTAAAAAAAGAAATGTCCAAAGGAAGTCCTGTGTTTTCTTTTTTTCCCAGTTAAAAAAAAGATTGTTAAATTTTGTCCGGCTGATTTACACAGGGAAAAATACAAATGTATATTCGCTCTTGACATATTGCGTCTTAACATATTGAGTTTCCACTCGAACAAAGGTTTCTTTCTACTGGTATGAAGCATATTTTTAAGTTTAATTTTAACATACTGAGTCCATAATATAGCGGAAAAATAAACTTCTGCGTTGCCCACTCTGTTCATCGGACCTCCACGGTTGAACTAAATAACAAAGTACTCCTCGGATAACTCAATTGAATTGGAAACGTACCTTGTTTAAACAGTCCCCTCAATATTTATCTTCACGCCCGTCCCCCTTGTTTAGCCATGTCGGATTTGCTGTCTGGGCTGACAGGTATGTGTTAGTTTACGAGCCAGTAAGAGCAACAGGGAGCCATCCAATTGTGGACTGCTTACATCCTTACAGTCTGCCTGACTTTATGGTCACGTAAAGTGAACTAAACGTGCATCAAGCCGACCGCTGGTTAGGCTGCGCAATTTTATTACCAAAGGGACGTTTAGAGGTACGAGTATTTGTAGGCGGTACATCACTTTGAAAGGAGGTCGCACTAGTGTTGATTGCAACTATGATTAAAATCATTTCCTTTTATGTTGAAAATTGGCAGTGCTGTTTTAAAATGGCTGCTTAGGAAGGAAGTACTAGATGCTTCCGAGCAAATAGTGGTTTCGGGGTGGGGTCCGCCGATTCGCTGATATCTTTTTTCGCCGACGCAGTGTACTAAACGAAGAAGAATTCGTTCTAAACGAAGACCAGTTCGTACTAAACGAAGAAGTGTTCGTACTAAACGAAGAAGAGTTCGTACTAAACGAAGAAGAGTTCGTACTAAACGAAGAAGTGTTCGTACTAAATGAAGAAGAGTTCGCACTAAACGAAGAGGAGTTCGTACTTTTTTTTACTAAAATTTCACGGAATTGCTGTGACGGTTCCAATGAGGTTAGAATAGGTTAGGGTAGGTTAGGTTGACGTCATCGGGGACCGCATATGTTGGTATAATGCGAACACTTGAGGCCTGAACCTGAAGTAATTAAGCAAACTTGCCTTAAACTGTTTTATTGATATTTTCAAAATTGGGGAGCCCAGAGGGCAAATCAAATGTCTGAAGATTGACTTGTCACTCTGAACTAAATATTTAAGACCTTCCATTCATTTTTCTTCTTTCAAATGACATTGCTGGAGAGTCACTCAAGCAGAAGTTAGATCACGAAATTCGTAGTAATAAAAGTCATTCCGCACGCTATGGTCACACCAACTTGTCCAAGGAGAATTGTAATAGACCAAAATTTTCCATATTAGGTCACACACGAATCGAATTTATTTACGAAAGACTTTCGACCACATTTTTAGTTCGTGTTTTGAGTGGCTCAGAAGATTCGGTTATGTTTCCTTGTTTCACACCGTCAAGTAATATCGAAATACTCACAGCAATTCACGGGGAAAAATGATTTTGTTACGGCAACAAAATTAGGGACGACAAATAAAATTTTGTTGCTGCAACCAAAAATTTTGCCGCAGCAACCAAACGTTTTGTTGATAGAACCAAACATTTTGTTGTTGCAACAAAATATTTTTGTTATTCCTATTTTAACAAATGATATTTTTGGTATAATAAAACCTTTTTCCCCGTGTTAAAGAACATTGGTTTTAAAATATCAGTATTTGGAACAGACTCATTTCATGCATTGCATTGATGCGTAGTACTAGACTTTCTAGACGACCCAAATGTTCGATACTTAGCCGTTTATTAAACGTTCAATAGAATACCTTAAGCTGGCCTAAGACTATCCTAACCTGCTGACTTTGCCGAACCAAACGTGAGATACTGTATCCAAGAAGAAACAAAACTACTTTCAAAAGATGCCCCAGTATTGCCAGATCACCATATGCAAAAGCAACCCGAATCGATTGTGTCTAATCAAACGGCATTTCCTACAGAACCCCCAATAGAAATCCAAGATGTAGCAGATGACATGTGAATGGAAATTAGGTGTCAATTAAATCCGCTGTTCAAGGAGCCTCCACCAACACATCAAGTACCAGTTATTTGCATATCGGCACGCCCCGGTGAAACTGCAGTATATTGTCTTCAAGGAAACATGCTCAGTAAAATTTTGCATAACGAACGTTTTCCTATTTATTTTTTTGAACAGAAACGTTCTACAGGGAATAGAACCGAAAGTTCGGATATCGTTACTCTTATTACCTACTCGGTCGTTAGAGGTCCTGTCGTTGGTAACCATTTTATAACAGTAGCCACCAATTTATAACTTATAAATAATTACCAAAACTATGACTTGTGTTTAATTGCCACCTTATCCTCTAATTACGCAACCTTCGAGGTGGTATTAGCGTTGGAAGATCATATGTACCCTATCTGATATTTCAGAGCATTTAAAATAATTCTTTTACGTAGCATGTAAAATCTTTAGGTCGATATATTTTCCGTGATAAACTCGCTACGCACTTCAATTCGCACCTAAGTTCATAACTTGAATTTCATTTCATGTCAAATTGGCATTGCCACAAGCATTTTTTTTTCTGAGTTTCTTCTTTAAAACATGAGTTCATTCACATCTTGAAGTATCGACCTTTTGTATGTTATGTAATTTACAAGGAAAAAAATGACATAGCGTAAGTGTATGCATGTAATAATCGGGGATGGGTTGTTATTGACTCTCGTTCCGCTCCTCGTTTTTGCCAAGAACCTTTTAGTCTGTCTTATGTAATCAGTGTTTACGACTTTTACGTAGCCATCTTGCCAAGCTAATTTACATACTAAAGGTCAGGATCTTAAAGGAGAGTGCTCAATGTATGTTCCCCGCGTTGCCTTCTGAAAAGTCAATAATTCGTTATAGACGGACAAGGAAAATGGCTTTTTGCAGAGCTGAACGACGATTTTTCAAATGAATTGCTGGGAAAGGATTCGTGGTCATTTTGGGGTTGAACCTTTTTTTTCTTTATCAACTAGAAGACAAGAATTATGCGGAGGATAAAATGAAATGGGGTACCTCGGTGGAGCAAGTATGGGTAGTATCTCCTAAAGAGTACCACAATATTTTTTTTAAATGTGTAGACAGGAATGGCGACACGGAAAAAAATGGTTTTGTTACGGCAACAATATTAGGGACAACAGAAAAAAGAATTGGTTGCTGCAACCAAAAATTTTGCTGCAGCAACCATACGTTTTGTTGACAGAACTATTTTGTTGTTGTAACAAAATGATTTTGTTATCCCTATTTTGACAAATGATTTTGTTAGTATAACAACACCTTTTTTTCCCGTGGATTTTTCATACGTTTCATCTCTTTGCTGAGGGAGAACCTCGAGCTTCCATCAGCGCGTATCGAAGTGGTGACGTTTCATTCTGCTTCTTGGAGTGACATCTCCTCACTCTGTCTTCTTCGGCTGATCCCCATTTTCCCTCTCAGGTACAACGTGTTCCTCTCTTCCTCACTCGGCCGCACTGCTGCTCAACTTGTCTCTAACGTTATTCCTGCACACGCAGACTTTCTTGATATTCCTTGTTCGGTGGATGGCCCCACCTCCTCGCTGCTAGCAGTCTCGTGCTCCTTCCTTCCCCGCTTGGCCACTAACATCCAAGAACACTCTTGTTTTATGAAATACCGACCCAAGCAGCTATTGCTGTTTTTCAGTAAGTTGTTTGAAAAATACATTGTTCAAAGTTACCGGTACAGTAACGAAATACTGGCCGACTTCTGTATAGCCAGCAAAAAAAAAATTGGCAGTAGAATTGAGAGGTTTTTTCGTTTGAAGAAAATTCCGTCGGCAAGGGTCTTTCTCTACTCGGGATAAAATTATATCGATAATAATGGCAAACTAATAATTATTGGTGACGGGGATACGTTTTAATTCAGCTTCGGTCAAGCCCTGAGGTGAGGTTTGGTACAACTAAATGCAAGAACTTGAAGAACGAAGCTACTTTTTTTCCTCTCTCTCTTGGGCTCGGATAGATCAGGTTTACTTAAACTGGGAAGGGTAAGTTGCTCTTTGGGTAAGGTTTAATTTTTATTTCTAGTCATGCGATTTTATGTTTTATAGTTAGACATACTCACGCAAAAAAATGACTTGGTCAAAATTACAATTTTAGACAACAATTTCTGTTTGGTTACGGTTATTACTAAAATTGTAATGATGACAAGAAAATTGTAAAAGTGACAAGAAATCATCGTCATTTCAACAGATACGGTTGTAGTCTATTTGGAAACAAAGCAAGATTGTCAGTGTCACAGATTGTTCTTTCTGTGACATAGTCTTTTATTATTATTTTTTTATTTTTTTTTTTATTTTTTTTTTGAGTGAGGTTAACCCTTTACCGCACAGTGATGCTGTTCGGAAACAGAAAAACACATTTTAGAGGATA
>Ga0058701_10001173_pt1 | contig 18253 bp, 8 predicted proteins | sample AgamicOrMae_FD_97039 | JGI IMG/M metagenome (GOLD analysis project Ga0058701, IMG submission 97039) | Agave microbial communities from Guanajuato, Mexico - Or.Ma.e | ecosystem: Host-associated > Plants > Phyllosphere > Phylloplane/Leaf | place: Guanajuato, Mexico | collected 2012-06-04
ATGCACAACAGTGTATGTATACTGTGTGCATTGTGACAAATGTTCTCATTGCACTCGCTTGGCCCTCAAGTAGGCTCCTTTGTTTTCACTCCAGCCAATCTGGTCCACTCTCTGGAGTAGCCAGGGTTTCCACTAATACCGTTATCAATTGATCATGTTACAGTGCATATGTGGCCGGAGTTGCATGTCTCTATGAAAAAAGGTTGCTCCGCCACACGAGGTGCACTTTTTCCACATCCGGGGCCAAGTGAGCTAACCCGCAGATATATCACATCGTAGCTTTGACCACCGCTAGTGTAGCCAGCAACAGGAAATTCACACACGAGTCACGTATTGTCACCAATACTTGATACAGTATGATAAATCAACCAACTGTTGTCAAAAACAGACTCAATGCCACTTCGGGATCCCCCTGGTTCAGCGATGGGTTTGAGGGACAACTTGGGTCTCGGCCGAGCGCTGGGTCTGGCGATATTAGCTGTGTGTGCCTTCGCGAGCCTAGACCGAGTCTATCGATGCTTAAACAAGCGCACCCTACTTCATGATCACTGGACCTGACCTCTTCCTGCTGTCGCAAGTTGTTATTCAGAGTTCGCTGATACAGAGACTCTAATTGAATTGAAACACTGGAATCTAGTGGAATGGAACCACGTACGAATTGCGAGTTGGTGGGAAACAGTTGAGCCAAACAACAAACCACAGTTCTTTAGTTTGACAATTAACGAGCTGCAGTCCTAACATGGGGCGAAAACTTTTCCAGACGTTGAATTCGGTGTGAGCAGAGGGCGAGGTTATATATAGTCAATGATGTCTAGACTTCAGATATCATAGACATCGAACGTAGTGGATCAAAACCATGGCAGCCTTCTGCATCGATTGGAGCATGTCTTATATCGCCCTAGATTTCAAAGACTCAAAGCTATACTGCCTCCAATCTGAGCTCCGGAATGGACATTTTCCGACTGATCTGGCAGTCGGAACTGCTAATCTCAGTCAAATATCCGGTCGAACTATCCTCCTCACATATCATAGCGTCACGTCTAAGAAACACATTCTATCAAGATAACGATGCGAGATATTTCATTAGATAATGGCTAGACCCAGATGGTGACCACTGGGTTCTCTTTAATAATCATCTCACTTGAGTTGCGAACAGAAATTATAGATTCCATAGTAGAGATGAAGGTCCTTGTCGGTATAGAATCGTTGCTCCACCTTTGTTTCGTCCAGGAGACCCGCTTCCATGTAAGCTTTGAGAAGGTGAGGTACTTTTAGATACTGTGACTCGAGTACTCTACCACAGGTTTCGACAACCTCCTCAAAAGAAACCTCTGAACTCTTCGAGCGCCCTTCAATGATTGCCTGTCTGTCGCCACCTGTGATTCCGCTGGCGATCTGCATCAATTCAGAACCTGTTGCGTCTGTATCGAAATGCGTTCCTCGAGCAAATTTGCAGATCGGCTTCAGTGAGCTAATCTCGCAACCACTCTTGTACCTAGTCTCTAGATCGAGGAAGCCATTCGGTTGCTGCTCGCCGAACAGAATTGCCGTATCTTTAGCCCCTTGCTCGAGCAGAGCATCGCTGAACTCCTGGATCCTCCTGGATATCAGATGTCCCAGCAGGATGACTAGACCTTCATCAGATTTTTTGTGGTACTTCACTAGATCCATAAATCTTTTCTCCGATAGATAATCCAAATTTCTTACGGAGTAATTCTCATCCATAGACCCGTATTCTCGAAGGAGCATACCACGATCGACTTTGCAAGCTTCAACGATGGATTTTTCCGCGAGCAAAGCCTTGATGGTTGCGGCCAAACCTTGATAATCACTATCCTTGGCATCTCTCATGGCCTCTTGTAGATGTTGACAATGAAGCAAGAATTCGTCCACTTCGAAAACATGAGAGAATTTGAAATCATTTTCATATGCATCTTGGACAGATTTGAGGTCCTTGCTCAGTTCCAAATTCAGGATGGCCTGGTTAGCGTCTGTCAAGTCAACCAGCGGCAGACAGGAAACAGATGATAGAGCCGCCAGAAATACGAGCGAGCTAATTATGTTTCTGGTTGAAAACATCTTTGATTTATTCAGATTACTGACTGTGATACTGACTATGATGCAGAGATATCTGTGCCGTTTTTGTTGAAGGTTGAGTTCTCAAAGTGAGGAAAGAGTCTCGAATGATCTCAGCTCAAACTCTAAATGAACATGAATCGAGCCACGATTTGTTTGACAAACGACGATCAAGCTGGGGTTAGAAATGCGTCGGCCTTTTGATCCATGGCCAAATCTCTCTTCCATCGTTCCTCTACACTGTACACTAGAAACTCGACAATCTGAGCTTAGTTTAGAACACAACGATGATCACAATGGGCGCGCTAGGCTGAAAAGGAGGGTCTAGCATAGAATTCAACCCTCATTGCTGAGGAGTTGACCGAGAATTAAGGTGAAACTTTTTCTAGTAGAACAATCAAACAATCGAGACCCAATCCTCAGTACGAATACATGTAATGGCTTTACTATTATCATGATTAGTTAACCTGAATACAGAGTTTCACAACCTCAGCATAGGCAACGGACCCTAAATTCACCGGATCCGGGACCCCTTGGATCTCGATCATATCTGATATGTGCTAAATTTAGTTCGGCTATATAGTGCACATTCTCACAGTGTGCTAAAGCCTGAATACATGTGTTTGACTAGAGCGATGTCAGATGATTCTTCGACCAACCTTTAGCATTTTTCGTGCTAACATCGCCGAACAAAGTAGTCCCAAAATACCTTGCGGCTTTATCAGGCGCTCCGCGGCTTCTGGTCTACACTTCATTTTTTTGGCCAATCAGAGACGCCCGCAAAGTTGCATTCTGAACCGAGCGGATGCTTAGGGATGGCGAATCAAGTTTTCTATGGACTGAGATAAGAACTCCCCGTTCAGTTTCTCGGATTAGAGGCATTCATCCAACTGCAGGTATGACTTCTGGTTTTGGAATGAAACTGAAGCGGGCACCATGTCCCATAAGTCGCCTACATTGAGCATATCATCCCTCGTCATCGGAATCCCATCTATTTTGACGGTATTTCTTCAGTCTTTCCTCCATCTTTCGTTGATAATCCTCGTCCAGACTCCATACTCGTAACCTACCACGACCACCAATGAAGACGACTACCGACTCTGGCAGTAGACTTGATACAGAGAAAACCCCTTGATTCAATATGCCGTCAGATTTGAGAGTTTTAACCTTTGCACCATCTTTGAGATCATAGATAGAGATTTCTTTCGACTTCATAGTTCTTGACGGAACGGGACAGAGGATGTGCCTGTCAGTGACGTGAAATTGGCACCTCAGGTACGCATCAGCGGGCAAGGGTATGAGACGACGGGAATGTTTCCTGGTCACTAATTTTTGTCTTTTTTTATCTTTTTCGTTCTGGGGAGAGGCTCCCTGATCACATTGTCGACTTGATTGCTTTTGTTGATGGTCGTTCTCTACCATTTGTTGCTCTTCGATCTCTCTCTTACGAGCCCTGTACTTTTTCGGATCCGACCTGAGGTTGCATTTATTCCAATGCCATTGCACTAATCTGTTTTCGGTGCCCTGAGATGTGATGATTGAGCAATTGTCTCTGTCGAAAGACATCCCTGATATCTGACCACATTCTTCGCCAGCGGTGACCAAAGCCCGGGTGGAGTGCCTCGTGTCATAAACATGTAGATAACCTTCGTTATCGCCGACAATGAGACAGTTCAAATCTTGAGGTGACCATAAGCAACGGGTTCCTCTATGAGATGCAAGCCTAGAAGGCGCAGCCAATATAATAGTCTGGGCGGAACTTCCACTACGAATGTCGACTAGGCGAACATGAGATTCTGAACCACAAACCGATATCATCCTATGGTCGTTTGGATTCCACTCGGACCAATTTGTCTTCATAGAGAACTCGTACTTTTCCATGATCCGCATTTCCACAGGATCTGCTAGATAGAGATCATGATTGTCCAGTAGCGAGAAAAACTGTTCGTTGCTTGGGCTCCACTGGACACGATTGAGATTGAATTGACTGAAATTGAATCTTGAAACTGTGTTCAAGCTGCCATACCTGGGATCTTCAATCTCCATCAGATCTACCCCTCCATTCGATAATCCAACCAGGAGGAAAGTATCACTGTGGTCGATGTCCATAGACGTGACACTGAGAACGTCATAATTGATGGTCTGAATGTTGAATAAGTTTCTCGATTTGATGAGATCTGCCGTTATATCGGCGCTATAATTATGGCTCTTTTTTAAGTATCGATGGCTGATAGTCCGGTTGATCATAATTTTGCCAGAGGGGCATATCCCATGTCGGATGTTGACATACCAAATTGTGGAAGTTTCCACTCGATAGCGTCCATTTGCGCATGTTTGCACGCGCTACTGCAATTCTTGAAGTCGTGCGCGAGAGAAAAATTTGTTTTTGAGCGTTAACAATTATGGATTGATTGCTCTGAGTAAGTAGATCTTCGATGTCGAGTAGGACTTAACTTTCTTATACCCCTGATATTTTCATAAATAAGACTGTCTCATCATACCAAAATCATAATGAGCTATCAAGTTTACCGAAATACAACCCTAGGTAACACCCTCAAGGATGCGTTGGATGAAATAATGCTCAGAGAGAATATACCTCAAAGTCTAGCTTATCGTTGTTTAACCCAATTCGACAGATCTATCAACAACGCTTTCAGAACTAAGATCAAAACGATGCTAACCTTCAGATCAGCTCATCTAAAAACATATAGATTCTGTGATAATGTCTGGACGTTAGTCTTCGAAGACACAGAATTTAGAAATGTCCAAGAATTAATCAAAGTGGACAAATTGAAGATCGTTGCTTGTGATGGTCGAACTGTGAGAAATGCGGTCGATTTCGATTAATCTATGATAAATTGATATATTCCCTATTCTGTTCCCGAAAATCTCACAAAGAGTAGTGTTATATTATTAAGGTTAGATTATGGACTGAAACGCTGCATAGGATACGTGTGCCGTTGTTTATGCCAATTTATTTCCAATAGATAAGCGGATATAGACGCACACTCTCCAGGTGCTGGCATATTATGTTACACTATGAAAGTCTCTTTCTTGAGTAAAGCTTAGGTAGATCTTCCTGCCTGCGAAGCCATTGAAGGAACATTTAAGTCGCCAACTTTTGAGGAAATACAAGTCTCTCAAGTGGAGGCCACATCATGATCACATGTTTTGCTCTCAGGACTGGGACTCAAATTCTTTGAAATACCATGACTTCCCTCAATACAAGCCAAAGGACTTCAGATATCGTTGGCAGAGAGACAAAGTGTCTCGTATATTCATCTCAATGCGAGGGCGAATAGCACACTTTATCTAGCTTCCCTACTATCAGGAAACATATTTGATGTTTCAATTGATTGTCTCTGAATTGCCGATTACAGTTAAGCTTTGTGTATGTTAAACACTGAGCCTAGCTGCTAACTCGCGCAAAGATATCCCATCAGTGAAGGTAACATTGTATGAAAACTAAAATTCCAGTCACACTCGTGAAGATAAGAGTAGTGGTAGCAATAGTGACCAGCTTTAATCAATTGAATAAACAATCTTTATGTCAAAACTTCACACCTGTTATTCGATTATCTAAAGTAGCCTATCACCATTCAGATCAGATTGCAAACATTTTTGATTGAAAGAAGTGTACAAGAACAAAGAAACAGGCCAGAGCATAACTTTGAAAGTCTATACTTTACAGGCAGCAAATCAAGATGGCGAGCAACAAATTCACGCAACATGCTGGTAGCTTGGGTGGTAAACCTTTGAGTCCAAACTACTCATTTATATTTGATTTCGAGGAAAACTTCGATGTTAAAAAATCTATGCAATGGTTCAATGATAACCCTCATATACCATTTATTTTTGGTATCTTTATCTACTTACCAGTTCTATATTTTGGCCAGAAATTGATGGCAAATCGAGAGGCGATGAAATTGAGAATTCCGTTGATATTATGGAATACTTCACTAGCCATATTTAGTATAGTAGGTTTTTGTCGTATCTTTCCAGAATTCGTTTACAGTTGGCAACATTTCGGCTTCTACCACACCATTTGTAATAGTTCTCATATGCAGGTTAAGCCAGCCGCCTTCTGGACCTATCTATTTGTGCTCAGTAAGACACCGGAACTAGTTGACACGATTTTCTTGGTTCTCAAGAAGCAAAGGTTGATCTTCTTGCATGTCTATCATCATGCGACAGTATTGATCTTTGCTTGGTTTATCTATGCACATGAGATTGCCGCTGCTCGTTGGTTTTGCACCATGAATTTTGGCGTCCACTCTATAATGTACACTTATTATGCCCTCAAAGCTATGCCAGAGTTTATCAGAATACCGAAATGGATTTCGATGCTCATCACAACCTCACAAACTCTTCAGATGATGGCAGGTAGTTACGTGGTAGCGCTGGCGTTCCATGCCCATTTAAAGGGCCAACCTTGCAAAACTGACTTGACCATGTCAATTTCAGGTTTAGTGATATATGTATCTTATCTGGTATTATTCTCACACTTTTTCTACAAGGCCTATTGTTCTCCCTCACCAATAAAAGCACGCGACACTAACGGATTAGGAAAGAAAAAGGTTTGAGTTGTTAGGAGGAAGTAGACCGGAAACGGCATAGTATTGCTCCCTCCTGCCAGCTGGATGCTACCCAACGCTTTTTGATCCAAAATTGAGTCAGTGGAACTATCATGGAAAAATGTTTATTAAAAATAACTTATACTGATAAGCTCTGATTGAAGAACTAAAACTTCTCGATCAAGTTTCATTACCTGATGCTAATAAGTTTAACAGAATATGGATCACTCCTCCTCGGATAGATCCTCTACGGGGAAACGTTGACAATTGTTTATGCTTGCCGAACTAGTTGATGGTCCGATTTTTGAGCCTGGAGCAAGCATTAGAGCTTCCTGGATGATTATCTTGCTAAATTCCTCTGCATGATGCCTCAGTATAGGGCTACAATCGACATTTTTTGCCTTCACGGTTGGGGAATGGGTTTGATTTGAGTAGATTTCATCTGAAGTATCATCAGAGAAGCTACGCATTTCTTGTCTATCGTTTGATGGCCCGTCCTCCGCAACGGGACTGTAGACCTTTTCCTCCTCGGGTTCCTCTTGGTCCCTATCGAAGCTGTCGTCTGGACTTCTTGGAATGGCCTCGACAGTGTCGATAACGACCGATATTTGTGGCATTCTAATGATCTGGTCTTCGTTATCTGCACCATGCGCCAGATCATCCACTGGTTGGTCCACATCAGTCTTGTTGGTATCGGATTTGTCTGTTGTGATATCGGCCGAGCTTTCCTCCTCGATTGTGGGCTCATGTTGCGTTTGATGTCGGCCCTCTGCTGTTGGTCTCCTTGTGGGTGCCTCGAGAATGAAGTCCTCTTTTATTACAGAGTAACTGGTGGGAGCCCTGTATTGGTGATGGTCGTTTTGAGTTTCTTCCCCACGAGCCTGGTCCTCATCACCAGCGGTTTGTTCAGCCACTGGATCGTCACCACTTTGCTCGCCCTCCCAGTTGGGCAGAAATTTCTTCGACTCCACTTCTGGAGTGGGTTCGATAATAACAAATTGCGTTGGTACCAGCGAGTTCTGGCCTGCTTTCGCTTTCGGTGCTGACTCTTGACTTGGTTCCGGTTCGTTCTCCAACAATTTGGGAGCCTCAACCATGGGCGGTGGAATCGAGACCGGATCTTCGTAAGAGTTCGACTCCCTGCTGCCCTCCTCTTCTTCCGCCTCATCACCATCCTCATCCTCGCCAACCTCATCGAGTTCCTCCATCAACATGGAGGGCACATGGCCTCTAACTCCGTCCGGTTTCTCCACCAACCACCAGCCGTCCTCTTCCCCCTGATCAATAACTCGCATTGTTTCGCCCTGTTTCACCGCTAAGTGCGGCAGTCCATCCTCCTCCAAGGTGTCCTCATCGGGCGGGTCGTAATCATAGAGGGCTCGACAATAAGCCGTTTCACTTCCTCCCTCCTCTGCGGCCAAGTTTTCCTCCACTCGTTCTTGCTGGTCTGAGCTAAACTGTCGCTGTTCAGGATCAAAGTTTGTCTCTTGACCAAAGTTGTCGCTTAGCGTGGGAGTTGCATCCTCTTGAAGGCTAATGTATGAGGAGGGGACATAGCCCTCCTCGCCGGTTTGTATATTGCGGGCACGAACCCAGTTTGTATCGTCTTCGGTGACGCTGGTCACGAGCAGAACGTCGTCCTCTTGAAGAGCCAAATCGTCATCGTTGCTCTTCTCGAATGCATAAAGGGCAACAACTCGACGATTTAACCATGATTGTACATCAGTTGTAGCCTCCTGCTGGCCGCTTGCTGCTTACTGCTGTTGTGCCTCCCCCGAGCCAGACTGGCGGATGTTGTGCGGCTCCGCGCTGCTTGCCGAGCTGTGCATCATCCGCGCCTGTTGCTGCGAGCCCGTCAAAGCATAGTCGCACTCAAAATCACTCTTATAGGCCTCGCTCATCATACCTAACTGGTAGGGACTCTGGCTGTTTGCTTGTTGGCCAGTTGTATTTCCGACAATGGCCGAAAGTGGACTGGAGGACTGTATCGACATGCTGGCCGCTTGGTGGCCGCCTTTCTCCTTTGAGTTCTGGCCATTCTTTTGCTCCTTGGCCCCAAGAAGAGCCTGAGCGCCATCTTCTCTCTTCGTCACTCCCCGATCACTGGCCTCTTGCGGTCCCCCATCGGCATCTCCCTCGCTTGTCACAACCACTGGACCGGGAGCCTGTATTGTTGTCGTATTGCTGCCGCCCCAAACATCAGTTGCCGAGTAATCGTCCTGCCAAGCAAGCGACGGATCGGCCAAAGCCGAATAGCCCGAGATCGCGTTCTGTTGCTTCTGGATTATATAATTGGTGCTCGAACGACTAACCGAGGCCAAATTGTGCATCGACTCATTGCCCATGTTGGGCGTCAGTGCTCCTGTCGTGTGGGCGCCCGCCTCGCTATCCAAATCGGACTCGTGAGACACCTGCAATTGTATGGGCGCTCGTTCGGACCCTTGTTGCTGTTCCCTGTCCGACTGGTCCGCTCCAACATCATCCTCAGGTCTACTGGAGCCCGATCCAGAGGCCTGTTTGAGTTCACGGGATCTTCTTGCTCGTTCCTGCTCCTCTTGAGCTCGGGCCATATCGGCGGCAATCTCTGACTCGACAGCACTCCATTCCTCTATGGGCATACCTCCTTCCTTGATCACCTTCAATCTGGCCTGAGCCTTCAGTTTAGCCGCCTCGCATTTTCTGATCTGTTGCTTCAACTCAATCATCTTCGGCTCTAAATCGTCTATCGTTTGACCATTCAATTCTAGACTCTTCTTTCCATCGGCTAAAGCATTTTGACAACTTTCTAATTGGTGAACCAAATGGCTAAGATTGCGACACTCTTTCTTGAACCAGGTGAACCACTTGTCAATCTCGTGCTGGAGAGCATAGTCTGCATTATGCTCTAATGAAATCTTATTCACTGGATCATTGTTGCATGGTTCAAATTCAATTGGTCTCATTTTGCCCTTTAAACATTGTGATTGTTCGCATTCCATGAAGATATGATTAGTCTGCTGTGAGCCAGTCATTGCAATCAATTTGGACCAAAACTGAGCATGCGAGAGAGATTCTTTCAGAGAGTTAATATCACATTCGCTTAGTGTTGCCATAAAAATTTTACAATGATCTAAAACACCATCATCAATCAAATGGATGAAATCATTCAAATCACGCTGGTAGTAATAATCAAGATGTGCGTTTGCCGCAGCCAAGGCCATAATGTAATCATTTCTTGCTTGTGTCGATTGGATGTCAGTGGCCTCGCGTTGCGCCGAAGATCTTTCTTTCTTAGCTTGCAAATCTGTAAATTTCGTTAACAAACCAGAGCGTTTCTTTTTAATCTTCTCCTCATTCTCTCTTGCCTTCTTTGCCTGACTCTCATCTTCATAATACAGCTTCTTTGCTCGCTCTAGATCCACCATACTCACTAGTAGATCCTCTTGGATTCGTTTCAGGTGAGTATCTAAGCACTTCTTGCCTATATGCGCCTTATGTGAACGGATATCCTTCAATTTGTCTACTATGAGAACAAGTTGGTCGAACTGTTCGGCGCGACTTTTTGATGTCAAGCTCAGCCTATTTATGTGCTCGGACCAAACTTTATATAAGCTACAAGCAGTCTCTGGAACGTCGAAGTGGTTAGCGCCGCTGTTTGAGTTGGTGTTAGGACCTGTGTTGGTTTTTTCCTTCCCATTGTTGGTGTTCGATCTCGTGGGGGCAGAAGTCTGATTGTTTGAACTATTTAGACTTCCAGAATTTCTATTTCCCATATTAAGCAAACGTCTGGTGAGATTGGTTGATTTTTGCGGGTCATCTTCTTTGACCGACTGCTGCTCATTTGAGCCTCCCTTATTACAGTTCTCTTGCTCGAGCTGATGTAAGAGAGCAAATTTCTTCGCAATGTTATTGCAGTGTTGTCGGGACAATTTGTTTAGGGCACCTGTGTAATCCTTTTCCAAGCTCAAACGAGCTTTTATATAACTACGGATGTCATCGATCAGATCCAAGTCTTGCTGGTGCTTCAGGGCCAGTCTTTGATGCTGATGAGTGAGCAGTCTCTTGTATTCGTTGGTAAGGGGCAAAGATTTGGTTGTGGAGATGCCCAATTTGGCGTGTCTAATCGGTGTGCTCTCGGGAGTAGCCATCCTCTAACAAAATAAGGGATCAATAAGCAATCCCAATGCAAACCAATCCGATTTCAACCCTCCTGTAACAGGGGATTTCACACGAACAGGGATTCCCTTGATAGATATATCTTCCCAGGAAAACGACTATCATTCACTTTCATTTCGTTGCTACTTCACAAGTTTGAAAGAGCATTTTCTGAGTAAACCTTTAACCATGATTTAGGTCGCTTATGATCCAATAAATACTGCAGTATTGAGGCGAAGAATAAACAAGTGAAGTGTTGTGCATTTTTGAGGTATTGCCAATAATAAGAACTGTTTCTTTCACTAATACCATTGGAATGATTAAATCTCGTTAGGCCCTCTCAGCTTCAAAGATTTTTTCCTCCTCTGCTTCCTCAGGCTATAATTCACTCAATTAACTAGAATGACTGAGATACTCGTATTCTGGTCAGTTTCAAATAAAGACTGACCAATACAGAGGAGGGATAATAAAAATGCGAACCCTAGAGTTCAGGCGAGTCTATAATTTCGCTCGTTACGTGGCCCAATCATCATCAAGCCTACTCTAACCCTTTGATAATTTTTTCTATTTCATTGATGGTCGACTTTTATCGAGGTGGTGGAAACTCTAACTTGAAACAATCCAGCCTAGCTTCGCAATTGCAGAGCCCTGTCTTCATATAGTGGGTCAGGAGCCAATGGTACTGACAAATCCAGTGCGTTCCAATTACCGTCGTCAGCGCGTGGTCTTTACGTGAAAGCCCTGGAAATGTGCCTCCCATACATCTCAAGCAAGTTGAGATCCACGAGTCACAATGGCAGGCACAACCACCAACTAGGCTGAACGAGCAACGAAAACTAGCCCAATGACGACCAGGGCCCCAATAGAAAGGCTGCGCACGCAAACCAGGCACACTTGTGCGTCCGTTTAGGTCGAGCGAAGCCACTGAAAGTCACTAGGTGCCTCGCTAAGCTTGTGCAGGCCCCCCTTTCTCCCTCTCTCTCTCTCTCTGTCCCTCTCCCCCTCGTCTGTCTCGGCTGGACGGCGTGTCCGAACAAAAGCTACTAAACTTCCACACTTCTGACTCGCTCACTTCTCTCACATCACCACCAAGTCTGCCCATTCTTGTCCAACTTTTCTTCTGCTTCCTGGCACACAATTCCACTAAGCAAATTTTCCTATCCGCAAAATTGAGTTTTTCTCCTCCCTTTCATCCGATGCTCCGCTCTCTGTGCACAAATAAAAGAGCCGGAACCCCTCTAGTCCAAAGAAGCGCAGCGCAAATTGAGTCTATGCTAATCCGAGCAAATGTCTAAGAGAGTATGGCACTTCACAAAGATGAACAATACCAGTCACTTAGATCTATCCGAAAAGACTCTATAATATGGTTGAAATATCTTTTTCCTCGCTGGCATTGATCACAGTGGGCCTCGTAAGGCTCCACCGACCACGCTCTCAAGTGACAGATTTTGGTTACAATACATTGCGGCACTCGCTTAGCATATGTTTCGTGAGTATAATGGGTCGAAAGACTTGTATCAGACGTGATCTCACATCAAGCTGAATGGCGCCGCTTGAATTCTGATTCTCGATGTTTGTCACACATGAAGTCTTTGGAATAGTCTTTTGCTTATGGCAAACTTCGGCCGATAGTCTACGAACATCCTATCAATCACAGCAGAGCTAGTTCTTTCTGAGTTTAACAGATCTACCTGGATATCGGGGCAGAGCGGGAAAAGATAACACCCAATTGCCGGTTTGTCAGTCAGCACATAATGAATTGAAGAAAATCGGGGGCGGCTCTCATTATGCTATGAATGCTGGGAGTCTCAATCTCAGAGACGTGCAGAGAGTGATATAGAGCAGGGGCAAAAAACTAATGGGAGTTGCTGCTCGAGGCATCGCTAGATGGAACTAGATGGAGAAACAATAAGGTTAAATCATTGTAAATCGATTTTTTTTATTTTATAACACTTTTCTATAATATAGGAGTTATGGAGTTCTTGATTGCTCCATATTGGTAACCTGTTCTAAACGACTATAGCCTAAGTTGATTACATCATACCTTCGTAAGGGTTGGACATGCCACCGGCACCGGCCTTCTCTTCTTTGGGTAACTCGACTACTACTCCTTCTGTGGTGAACAACAGTGAGGCAACTCCCGCTGCATCGACCAAAGCTGTTCTGACGACCTTTGTGGGGTCAATTATTCCGGCTTCGACGAGGTTACAGAACTTGCCTGTTGCGGCGTCGTAACCGAAGGTAGCCTCGTTCTTGGCACAGACTTGGTCTACAATTGTCTCTGGGTCCTTGATGCCAGCATTCTCTGCAATTGTCGCACAAGGCCGGCTTAACCCACGTTTTATGATCTCTACACCTAGTAACTGATCAGCGTTCTGCGTTTTGACGTTGGCTAGAGCTGGTATACATCTTAACAGCGCGGTACCACCACCAGGAACTATGCCCTCCTCGATTGCTGCTCTTGTAGCACAGAGCGCATCATTAACACGATCCTTCTTTTCATTTACCTCTACCTCAGACGACCCACCTATCTTGAGCAATGCGACGCCCGAAGACAGTCTGGCAAGGCGCTCATTGAGCTTCTCTTTCTCATACTCGGAGCTAGTCTCTTCGATCTCATCCTTGATCTGGTCAACCCGTTTCTTGATTATCTTTTCGTCACCCTTGCCCTTCAGGAGTAGAGTATCGTCCTTGGTTATAGTTACTTCGCCAACCTGGCCAAAATCTGTTGCTTTGATATCTTCCAATTTCGTGAGGTTTGCCTCGTCTCCGAATACTATGCCCCCAGAGGCGATGGCGATATCATGGAGGGTTGCCTTTCTGTTGTCACCGAATCCAGGTGCCTTGACAGCGCATACTTGAAGACCGATCTTAAGTCTGTTCAATACAAGGGTTGTGAGTGCTTCGCCATCAATATCTTCCGCTATGATAACTAGTGGACGACGCTGACCATTGGCCAACTCGAGGGCTGGAATCAGGCTCTGAACGGAGCTAATTTTCTTCTCGGAAAGCAGTAAGAGGGCATCCTGGAACTCGCACTTAGAGCCCTTGGTGCTGTTAATAAAGTAGGGTGAAATGTAGCCACGATCGAACTTCATACCTTCGATTACCTCGAGTTCGTCGTGAAGGGTCTTACCGTCTTTGACTGTGATCACGCCGTCGAGACCAACTTTCTTCATGGCTGACGATATGAGATCACCAATATTCTTGTCGCCATTAGCCGAAATTGTGGCAACTTGAGCTACTTCGTCCGGTGTGTTGATCGGTGTTGACAATTTTTTGAGATGTTCCACGACAGCGTCTACTGCTAGCATGACACCACGGCGAACTTCAACTGGGTTGCAAGTTTTTTTGTTTAAATGCTCAAAACCGCCAGCGGCGATGGATCGAGCTAATACTGTAGCTGTGGTGGTGCCGTCTCCAGCCTTCTCGTTTGTGTTGTTGGCGACATCCTGAACTAGTTTGGCCCCAATATTCTGGAATTTTTCTTTCAACTCGATGGATTTAGCGACAGTCACACCGTCCTTTGTGATCTTTGGCCCACCCCAGGATTGCTCAATAATGATGTTACGTCCCTTGGGGCCCATGGTGGCGGCAACCATGTCGGCAAGCTTGTTAACTCCCTCCATCATCAAACGTCTACCCTCGTCGCCTGATTTGAGATCCTTGGCCATACCTCTTCGCTGAACGTAGAAACTATTGTGGCTAGTTATGAGAGAGGACGAGCTAGATGGAGTTAGGTAAGCCATTCTGGAGGCCAGGGACGACGCCCTTTTAATTGTTCCTAGACGTGACAGCATCATTGTGTGTGTGTGGACGCAAAAGTTATTCTTTAGGATTAAGTCAGTCGCAATTCTATGATTATTGTAAGTTTGATGAAAGATTGGTATTGTTTCCCGAAGAGTGGTTCTTGGTAGATTAAGACTGGTTATGCTTGATGAGTGCTATATGTTCTCAATGCTTGCGTGCGCGTGGTGACCATGCCGTGGCCGCGACTCCCCCAGTCACGCCGTAAGAGAATCGGCCGCCGCCTGCACGTTGCGCTCGCAAAACTTTTCTAGAATTAACCAGCCTTTGCTCGACATTCCGCACTCTGTTCCATCACTTTCGTTCTTGAACGACAAGCGCCCTAGCGTATGACTCTCTGCGTAAGATCTTTGCACCATCGCCCAATCGTGCAAATTTTCGCAGGCAATCCAATACAAAAATACGGCTTTGGAGCTTTAAGAAGTTTCCTAAACATAGATGAGTATTCAATTGTTAAAATGATCCCTAGTCAACGCCTATTTTTAGGTGCCCGTCATTCACTAGGCATCCACCCACTCACATCAACAAGATGTTTCTCGCCGAAGTCATTTCCGATGGACCCCAAGGTGTATCGTGGAGATATCCCAATTAGATTCGGATACGAGCCCCATCACCATACTAAAGGTTTATTGCCAAGATTGAAGCTGAAAGAAAAGAGATTATTATCAAAACCGATAACGGCTAAAGAAGATGATTGGGCGAAACACAATGCGTTGAAGGGTCATAATGATTGCATTAAAATATTCAGCGACACCGATATTGAGCAATACGAGCTATTGACCCATGTTCCTGATTGGCTCCGAGGTTATTACGATACACGTTCGGAGTATGGAGTTTTACAGCGTAAGAGAAAAGAATTCGCGCATTGGAAATATACTAAGCCGACCAAATGGTTGCATCTCGAGCAGAGGATAAAATTCCTTTACAGGCGGATCAACAACAAATATAAGCCACCGGATGTAGAAAAACTCCACCCTTCGAGGCACAGTCCATGTTGATATAGGACGAAACAGATAAAGTTCAATCTCAATAGTGATATAATTAGTTACTAATTTTAATTTATTGCTGATCATATGAATGGGTTTCAATTCTGGATAGTTGGGTAGGAGAATTTAGGCACGCATCGAAGCCGTGAACCTGTCCGGTGAATTCTAGGCCAGGTATTGGCCCACTGATTGAGCCGAACTTTTGCTGGTTTTTTTCAATTGAGAGAGAACCGGATAGATTAAGTTCGTAATCAATTCTGGATTGTGAGCGGCTAAAGATTGATGGCGATAATCCATAACTAAATTGCATAATGATGAATAAGATTGGCGTTTCGGGCCTGGCGGGTGAAAGCAATATTCGTCATTTATCTTATCAATCAAACAGTGCCTAACCTTGGCATCGACCACAACTGATAGAACGAAAGAGTTTGGCTTTGTTTTAGATGATCTTACTAGGAAGGTTCCATTTGGGAAACAACTCAATAATACTTCAGCTAGATTCCTGTCGCAAGATTCGCCTAGATTCCAATTGCATTCGTTTAGAAAGTTTATGGTTTCAACATCGTAATCAAAAGCTGGTTCATTGCTTTGCTTTCGATTGCTGTTCATCTTATTACTGCTATCTGCACTCAGTTCCTGAGCTTCTTGAAATTTTTTTATGCTAGCTATTTGAGTTTTCATAGAATTCAATGTACTCTCTAGGCGATTCTTTTCCGTCAACAACTTTTTGTAATCATCCTCTCTATCCAATTTGGCAACCCTAAAGCGTTCATATTTTGCTAATAACTTATCATAAGATTCTTTGACAATTGCCTGTTTCCTATCATCTTCGTTATTAGTGTTGAGGCGTTTCTGTATCTGTTGATTCTCTTGAATGTGTGCACTCAACAATGACATAACTTTCTCATAAGCGCTCAATTCCTGTTTGAGACCCTGCAAACGTGTTCGAGTATCGTCGAACTGCCTAGTGATTTCCTCATAGAAATCGATTTGCGCCTGCATTATACCAGATGAGTGGTTGCTATTGACATTAGCGGTCTGTTGTATTGGTTCCCGATTCATTTCGTAATTGATTATGATTGAATTGATAAATTCTAAATCTAAGCTTTGTTGACAATTATGTAATAGTAAAAACTTATCTTGGCTGCAACTCTATACTTTCTCTTTCGTTAGCATAGATGACACTCTTAAGACTAAACTGTATCTGAACCCTATTGAAAGACTGAGCACTAAATTTATACGTGGTTGATCATGGGCTGATGACGATGGCCAGTCCTGGATCAACTGAGATGACTAAGTTGTGCTATTCGCGATGGTTACGAGTCTGGAGGCCTGTTATATTTTAGCTAGTTAAAAAAATTTCCCCTACTCAACTAGATCTGAGCCCCATGAAGTTTTCGCACTTTTGAAGTTTGCCTTTGTTTTATGAATATTCATACAACGGGTAACAATGACTGTAAAGAGCTCACGAGTGGTGGTGGAGGGGTCCTTCTCATGGGACCCTCTTTTCGCGCTCACGAAAGAGTGAAGGTAGGAAATTCGTATAGTGAAAGTGTGTATGTATATTGATAAAAGAGAGCTAATATATCTATAACGATATGGTTATGGTGTATTATTGTTATCTGTACAAAAGTGAGTGGCCCGTAGAGAGGGGCTTGTACATCTGAGTGGAGTGAGTAATGTTAGAAATATTTTCCAGTGGCTTAGTGTCTGAGGAATACAAAGAGAGAAGAAAGTTTTATTTTGCCAACTAGCGAAAGGGAGAAGCCTTAGGGAGCAGGAGAAAGCGAAAGGAGGCGCGCGTCGTGGCAATACTTACACCGTGCGCGTCTGTTACGCTCTTGCCAGTTGCGAAGCAAACAGAGAGGAGTCGAAAGAATCTAGGAAGGCGACGTTAGCGGATAGACGTGGTGGCGCTCACCAATGCAATGTTTCCATTGCTCCTGCAACAGTTCCGTGTTTTACTTACACACTGAACCACGAAGAGAGTAAATCCATTGCTTGATGGCAAATCGGCCTCTTGCACAAACTGTACGAGTATCAGTTTGTGCATAGGAACACATTGAGAGCTAAGATCCTGTGAGCTTTCATCGTGGTTTGTGTAAGTCGAATCTAGCTAGTCTTCCAGTACAGTGCGTCCCAAAATATGGTCATCGCTTTCCCCCACTCTTGCGCTGCGGGACGCGGTACATGCGCCCGCGCTGCTTCGATGCGGGCCGAGAGCCGGCTCACGGCGGCACCGACTCGAGTATCTCCCAATGGGAGTGGCGCTGTCGTTTCGGGCGCGCCAGCGCACGGCCCGCAAAACGCGTCTTTGTTTTGGCCACCTTTTTGGGACGCACTGTATGATCAAGTGTTAGTGTTTGCGTTTGAATGTGTGTATATGTATGCGCATTTGTGGTTGCACCGCTCGACACATTTAAGAGTTGCCTACTGTAGGGGCGAGCTGTTCGCCAGCAACAGTTCATTGGCCAAAATTTGGCGCTCATGCCCGAATGATGCTCGGGCGCTAGTCTTCCTACACCAAGCTAGGTGGAAAACTGTGGCAACAGACTATTGGATGTGAAAATGCAACTAAAGTTTATTCGTCTCTCTACTCTCTAGTGCTGCTCGCAGGCAGCTGGCAGTCGCGCCTGGCAGCTCGATGTCGGGACGTCGGGAGTCGTCTCGCCTGGC